>Ga0247725_1000191_pt1 | contig 66192 bp, 54 predicted proteins | sample OKSTACKMCFT3sol_FD_183021 | JGI IMG/M metagenome (GOLD analysis project Ga0247725, IMG submission 183021) | Subsurface sediment microbial communities from gas well in Oklahoma, United States - OK STACK MC-FT3-sol | ecosystem: Environmental > Terrestrial > Deep subsurface > Rock core/Sediment...
GCGCTTGCTGTAGCAAGCCTCGGAGAGATGGCTGAGTGGCTGAAGGCGCACGCCTGGAAAGTGTGTTTAGGTTAACCCCTAACGAGGGTTCGAATCCCTCTCTCTCCGCCAGTTTAAATGAAAAAGCCCCGGACGAAAGTCCGGGGCTTTTTCATTTAAACCGGAGAGCGAGGATGTGGTTCGAACCCTTTGTTCGACCGGTTTGCCGGGAGCAAACCGGAACGCGCTTTAGCGCGGCCCCAAAGGGGTGGAGGGCAGGATGCCCGGAATAATCCCGAGGTACTGCTGTCGCGGACTAAAGTGCCGAGCTTTTATCCATAAGTAGCTTTTCTGTATAAATACGTAACAAGTCTTTGAATTTATCTCGGATATCTGAGATTGTCAGCTATGCATATTTAAATATGCACATAGGCCTGATAAGTCGGGATATATAGTTCTGGCATTTACTCCAAGTATATTAAGCTCATATAACAAGAAGCTCTTCTTGGAAGATGGAATTTTATATTCAATGAAACGCTCAAAACCTTCGACATAGTTAATTCTCTCAATTTCTAGTGGAATAAACTGCTTATCTTTTTCTGAGTATGCATGCAAAGTGAACCAGCCGAATTGAGCTTTGACTCTATCGTTATTGATTCTTGGCTGAAACGCGAGAGTATTCGCTACATCAAATGGAGAACTGTTTATCTCCTCTGTATTACATACACCATGTGTATACAAGGAATACATCCAACCATCAGTATTCTCTGCAGAGTCTGATTGGCATGCAAACCAAAGTGCAATTAAAGGGTTCGTTGTCCAATCTAAAAGACGTGTTTTTAATCCATGATGTTGGGCTAAGACCATCAATTCTAGATCCGAAAGTTCTGGCCTCTCGATTAGATTGCCAGCAAGTAGTCTTAGTTGGCGGAGTTGTTCCTTTTCTTTAACAAGAGAGTTGGTTACCGGACTTTTTCTTGCGATGCCTGGTAAAAGATTTCGCTTGGTTGATGGTTGACCTCTGTAAAGAGTTACATCCATTAATACATGCCAATTTGTATGGTTGACCAACTCAGAAATTGAATTAATAGTGTGAGTTTCCAATGCTACCTCCTTGTTACCTTTATTTTTCCTATCTATTTCGCATTGAGCTTCGTTTTCTACAATGTAACGTATTTCGCAGGTATACAGCTCAACTTTTGCAGCCCACTTAATCTTCATTTGTCACTTTGGCCCCCCCTAATCTATACTCCACAGTATCTACAATGTATATCCATCAATAGAGGTGTTTATGTCCATAGCAATAGCCAAATGGGGCAACAGCGCTGCGCTTCGTTTGCCAAAAGACTTGCTGGACAGGTTGTCTTTGCAGGTTGGCGACAAGGTCGAAATACAGCAGCAAGGTAACCAGATCGTGATTACGCCCAGTAAACCTTCTCTGGAAGAATTACTGTCGAGGGTTACAGCCCAAAACAAACATCAATCACTTGTGAATGATATAGAGGGCAGGGAGCTGCTATGAGTCAAACTCCTGATGCAGGTGATATTGTCATTATCGATTTTGATCCTCAGGCAGGGCATGAACAGGCAGGGAAAAGACCTGCACTGGTATTAAGTCCACAACAGTTTAATAAGATCACTGGTTTTGTCTGGTTGTGTCCAATTACCAGCCAAGTGAAAGGTTATCCTTTTGAAGTGGCGGTTACGGGCTCAGAAAAAACGCAGGGTGTTATTCTGGCCGATCAGTTGAAATCTTTAGATGCGCAAGCCCGAAGGCTTAAAAAGGTGGATCAGGTCAGTGCTGATTGTTTGGCTAATGTAAAAGTATTGATTGCGACCATTCTCTCGATTTGATGTTGGGCTATCAGGTCCGTTATTAAACTCTCTGAGTCAACTAAACCATCACTCCGACCAATACCAACTGGTCACGTTATACCTATAGCTGTCTGCAGTTTCACCATTCACAGCTTTCACCCAGTGCTCAGAACCCTCTGACGACGGGTCAAACAACACACAGCGGTTGTACAAAGGCGGGATAGTTACGGGGTTATCATTCTTTCCCATAAATACCAGTTCCCCCCCCTTGTCGTTCTGCCAGTCTTTATTTAAATAGAGCAGCATACAAATTTCTCGGCCTGGTGAGTCATCCGCATGTTGGTTAACAAAATCTTTGGCATTTAAGCGAAAATAATTGGTATTAATTTCAGGTTTTGCCACGTTGATATCCGTTATGTGCACACGAAAGATACGTGATAACAAAGACATAAATTCATCGCTACGTAAATACGACAAAAACTCATGAGCTATAGCACAGGGATGTTCGTCAGCACTGGCCGCGGCGCGGTCCCAAATGTCCCGCTGCACAAAACGTTCTGTGTCAGGGGTTTTTTGCCATTTTGCATTATTCACATACAAAGCAGAATAGGTATGCTTTTGCGTTTTCCAGCACTGTTGTTGTTGCAAAATATGGCAGACGGCATCGAGTTTGGCATGATCAAATAAATCATCAATAACGACATAATTCGGATTGGATCCGACTAAAGTCTTTCGATAGGCCCGGATCGCAGTATCCGTAACTTGCTGTTGATTCAGCCACATAAAGACGACTCGCTTGTAGAGTTAGATCATGTCTAAAATCGCGATGATACAATATTTTCAGTCGGGTTTATTCAGTTAAATTGCTCTTGTTCAACTACGGCATATAGAGCATTCGTGAATAAAACCTCTCTAACAAAGTAATTGAAATAAATCATTTTTTTTATTACTTTAAAACAAGTTAGTTCATTTGAACTGGCTAAGATCCAGATTTTTGCTGCTAGTAAAGGTCGTAGGGTTTTTGGGATAACACAATGTATAAAAGGACTTCGTAATGAAAAGTATATTTTTCTTTGACTCCATGCTGACGCCAAAAATTATCACTGTGGTGTATTGGATCTTGTTGGCTGTTTCGGTCTTCAGCGGCTTAGGCGCGATGTTTTCCGACTATGGTGGTGGTTTTCTGGTTGGTTTAGGTATTCTGATTGGCGGTGCTGTTGGGGCACGTATTTGGTGTGAGCTGTTGATCGTGTTATTTAAGATCAATGCCAACCTGCAAAAAATTGCAGAGAAGAGCGATCAATAATACTCCTGATGCTACGGCAGTACAGCAAGTCAGTGACCGGCTTGCTGTTATTTTTAATCCAGCTCGGTCAGCCTACCCGCCATTCCAAACCATAATGTGCAAATAGTTCCGCATCTTTAGCAAACCACACCTCAAAGGCCTGTACATCAAAACCTTCTTGTCTGGCTAACCTGAATATTCTGACTGACAGCTCCAGCAAGTCGCGGTAGACCCAGGCTTTGCCTTGATAAATCACAGCTAAATCAGGTTGTTCTGCCAAGATCTCTATGGCTTTCATCGTCTGATTTAAACGACGTAATTCTTCTTTGCGCCATGTTGTGTTCATCCTTACGCTCCTTTGGTCAAAATACCGTCAGTATTTGCTGAGTACAGGATGCATTACAATTTTTGTGCCAAGGCTGTTACAGACAACAGAACTTAACGCAGTGCGCGGCCCAGCAAAGAAAAATAGTCAAGCCAGTATTGGGCTAATAGTGCAGACAAAGCGGAGTCCGGGTATAGGCCCGCTTTAGCCGCTTTGCTTTTTAAGGTGCCGCTCACCAGAAAACTATTTTTCAATGATTGTTGTTGCAGCATATGTTCAAAAGCCCGTGCTGCCAGTTCTTCCGGCTTGGCGTAATAATAAATGCCATGATTTTGATCAAAGGCAGCAGAGGTTTTGACATAGCTATTGGGTTCAGATCCATCGGCAGATAGAAACAGCGCGCCAAAGCTCTGATCCAGATAATTATTTAGTGGGTGAGGCGATACAGTCGCATTATTTAGCCAACTGGAGCTGGCAAAAGCGGAAGCAGGAAGCTCATCAGTAAAGAGTTTGCTGCAAATGTAGTGGTCAAAAGCGTGGTACCACTCATGGGCTAAACTGCCACCCCCGGCATTTTTCGCTAACGCCAGCAAACGGCCTTGCGGCTGATAAAAAGCGCAGCTGCCTTGTTGGCCACCAATACCAAAATTCAGGCTCAGGCTTTGATTCAATGAAATCACTTGCTCTGGTACCTGCAACAGCAGCATTAGATCGGACAAAGCGTCAAAAAACAGATTGGCAGCCAATTGTTGTTCTTCGGCCGTAACCCAACGACCAATTTTAATACTTTGGAAACCAAAAATTTTTACTATGTCCAAAAAGCTGACATCGGCCCCGGATCTGTGCTGCGGACCGTTACGAAAATAGGCTTGCTGGATGCGGGGTACTAAATCGGCCATAGGGTAACTGGTTCAAATTTAAACATTTTTTTAAAGGCTTATGCTGGGAAAACACAGTTTAAGTCGTATACTGACAAGCGGTATAGTGATTTTCATTAAAACCTGACGGCTTATCTATCCGATAAAGCCAATTTAAACAAAGAGTGATTTTATGTCCCTGCTAGAAAATTTACTGATTATGGTGTTGCTGATCAGTGCCAGTGCTTTCTTTTCCATGTCTGAAATAGCTTTAGCAGCTTCACGCAAAATTCGCTTAAAACAGCTGGCGTCAGATGGTGAACCGCGCGCAGCCTTGGTGTTGCAGCTGCAATCTAACCCCGGCAGTTTTTTTACCATAGCCCAAATAGGCTTAAACGCTGTGGCTATTTTAGGTGGTATCTTGGGTGAAGCTGCGTTTACACCTTATATCCTGAGTTTACTGGATTTAATTTTTAAAAATCCGGCCAATGAAGGCATCGCCTTTGGTTTGTCAGTGTTTTTTGTCACTGCATTATTTATTTTGTTTGCCGATTTAATGCCAAAACGCCTGGCGATGTTAGCACCAGAAAAAGTGGCTATTTCTGTAGTGAACCTGATTTTGCTGATGCTGGTGCTCCTCAAACCTCTGGTTTGGCTATTTAATAGTTTGGCCAATCTGGTGTTCAAACTTTTTAACGTACCCATGCAGCGAATCGATCAAATTACCCCTGAAGATATAGTGGCTATGATGGATGAAGGTGCTCAGGCTGGTGTACTGCAGCAACAGGAACGTACCTTGCTGGAGAACGTCTTTGATATGGACTCCCGTACTGTCACGTCCGCCATGACAGCGCGTGAAAGTTTAATTTATTTTAATTTAAAAGAATCGGCCGAGAGTATTAAAAACAAAATTGCCGAACATCCACACGCCAAATTTATTGTCTGTGATGACAGCCTGGATAAAGTGGTGGGTTATGTCGACAGCCGCGATATTTTGATGCAGGTATTGCATCAGCAGCCTATTAATTTACTCAAAGAAGGCATGATCCACACGCCTTTAATAGTGCCTGATTCGTTGTCGCTGTACGAAGTGTTGGCGCATTTTAAATCCAGTGGTATCGACTTTGCTGTAGTGCTGAATGAATATGCCTTAACAGTGGGTATGGTCACGCTGAAAGATGTGATGAGCATAGTGATGGGGGAGCTGGTTAATTCAGACGAAGAGCAAATAGTGCAGCGTGACGAAGCATCCTGGCTGGTCGAAGGCTTAACGCCGCTGGATGATGTGATGCGGGTTTTTGATATCGACAGCTTCCCGGATGATGAAAACTACGAAACCATTGCCGGTTTTATGATGTATATGCTGCGTAAAATTCCAAAACGTACCGACTTTGTCGTCTATCAGGGCTACAAGTTTGAAGTGGTCGATATCGACAGCTACAAAATAGACCAACTGCTGGTGACTAAAGTCAAAGTGGCAGAACAAGGTGAGCAGGCTGGTGGTTAAAGGCTTAAAAAGCCAAGAGGTTTGGGGCAGAATCTAACATCTGCCCCCATTTAGTGTTATGCCTTCTGACTGGCCACCCAGTTTTTCACTTTCGTATCCAGCACCGACATTGGCACAGCGCCACCTAACAGCACTAAATCGTGGAAGGCCTTGATATCGAACTTGTCGCCTAACTGCTCTTTGGCGTAAGAACGCAGCTCAACAATTTTCAGCATACCCAGCTTGTAGCCCAAAGCCTGACCAGGCCATGCCATATAACGTTCAATTTCAGACACTACATCAGATTCTGTAGTGCCTGTGGTTTCTGCCATATAGCTGATTGCTTGTTCGCGCGTCCATTTTTTCGCATGCAGGCCGGTGTCGACCACCAAGCGTACTGAGCGGAATAACTCAGCTTTCAGACGGCCTAAATCGCCAAAAGGATCGTCTTTGTACATGCCCATTTCTTTAGCGACCAGCTCTGAATACAAAGCCCAACCTTCGACATAGCTGTTGTATGGCGCGACACGGCGCAGCAGCGGCAAATGCTCCTGAGCTAAATTCAACGCCACCTGCCAGTGGTGGCCTGGGTTGGCCTCATGGTAGGTCAGGGTTTTTAGATCAAATTTTGCATTGGCTTTAATATCGCGCAGGTTAATCCAGTAAATACCAGGCTTGCTGCCATCAATGGCTGGTGAGCTGTATTGGCCGCCCGCAGCGCTGTCCTGAATTTCTACCGGAATACGGCGCACTTCCACCGGATAAGGTGGTTTAGTGGCAAAAAGCTCTGGCATACGCAGATTTATTTCAGCTATGTATTTATTTAAGTCATCCAGCACCTGCTGACGACCCGCGTCTGAGTCTTCGTATAAAAAGCGGGCTTCGCCATTTAATGCCGTCATACGATCGCCGACAGAGCCGTCTTTATAACCTTGAGCCTTTAAGATACTGTCCATTTCCTGACTGATACGGGCCACTTCATCCAAACCTATCTGGTGAATTTGCTCTGGTGTCAGGTTGGTATCACCCAGTTGCTTCACTGACCAGGCATAAAACTTATCGCCATTAGGTTGAGCCCAAATGCCGGATTCCATTCTGGCTTTTGGCAGTTCTGAGCGCACTGCAGCAGCGAGTTGCTGATAACCTGTCTGTACTTGCTTTTGTACTAAAAGTGCAGCTGAGGTCAGATACTGCTGCTTTGCTTCTGCAGTTAACTCTTTCAGGCCACCCAGTTTTTTCGCAAAATCTTTATACAGCACATGCTCTGTCACTTCGCCACTGGCATAACCATCTAAAATGGCGAGTGATTTTTCCAGTAGTACTTTAGGGGCTACCCAGCCAGTTGCGGCATCTGATGTAAAACGCTGTTCAACAGCTTTTAACGCCGCGCCAAATTTTTCCAGCCGGCTTAGGTAGTTTTTTGCATCCTGTTCTGAGCTTATCGGATACGAATTTTGTAAAGCGCCCGCCATATCTATGGTGGGACCGTTGATTTGATTGACGACAAAAGCTGAATGCCCCATCCAGGAGTCGATATAACCTTGCGGAAACTCATTGCTGCCGGCGTAGTACTGCATAATGTTTAGCATGACGGCCTGATTTTCCGCATCAACATCATCTGCTGGCACCGGAAGGGCAGCGAGTTGGCTGATTACTGCATTCAGCTGTTTGCGAAGTTCAGCTTCCGCTTCTGCACTATAGTTCTCCAGTTCGGTGTTAAATGCTTTACCTACGACATCTTCAGATAAACCCAAAGCTGAGGCATTTAAAGCGCGAGCCTGAAACAAGAGCTGAGTGGCCTGTTGATACAGCTGTTCAGCTGACTGAGCAGCAGGAGCCTTCGTTACTTCAACTGCTGTTGTTGGTTGAGCAGCAGTGTTCGATTCTGCTTTTGTTGGGGCTTCGTTACAACCTGCCAACAGCACACCGCTGATGGCCAGAGCCAGAAATGACAAACGCATAGTTTTTCCTTTTGGTTTGAGTGCGTAAAGTAGAGCTTATCTTACGCTTTGATCTCAGGTATTTCAGCAGTGCGACAGCCATTTGCGGTAAAGCAAAGTAAAAATTAGGCTATTCGCGGTATACTTAGCCATCTTTTGTGAGCGCTCTTTGGCTCTGCAGTGTTGATGATGGTCGTGATTGAACGATATGACTAAAAGCTATGATTGAAAAAAACACCCCTGCATTTTATGCCGCCAGTTTTGCGCTTTGTCTGGCTGCTGTTTTTGTGTTTGCCAACCTGCATATGTTGCAGCCTTTATTGCCGCTGCTAAGCCGTGAGTTTCAACTGACACCCCTGCAAACCAGCTGGAGTTATGCCATAGGCACGCTGGCACTGGGCTTATCTTTACTGGTGTATGGTGCCTTGTCGGATTCTTACGGGCGTCGCACTTTATTGCTCTGGAGCCTGGGCGGTATGGCGCTGAGCACATTGGCGCTGACTCAGGTCGAATCCTATCACTCACTTTTGCTACTGCGGGCTTTGCAGGGCTTTTGTTTAGGTGGTCTGCCCGCTATAGCCATCGCTTATATGGGCGAAGAATTCAGTAAAACGGCCATGGTGGTGGCTGTGGGTTATTACATCAGTGCCAATTCGTTGGGGGGGATCAGCGGGCGTTTGTTGTCAGGTTGGTTTGCAGAAATGAATCACTGGCAATGGGTGTTCTGGCCTATGGGGTTGGGTAGTGCGTTTTGCACTTATCTGGTCTGGCGTTATTTGCCTAAATCCAGCTATTTTCAAAAACAGCCGTTTCAGCTCAAACAAGCCATGTCAGATAACTGGTTTCATTTACGCCAGAAAACTTTGTTGCTGACCTATCTGATCGGCGGCCTTAACTTTTTTATCTTTTTAAATCAGTACACTTTTGTCGCTTTCCGCTTGTCTGATAGCCCATATTTATTGTCCAGCGGTTGGATAGGTCTGTTATTTATTACCTATTTAACCGGTACTGTAGGATCGGCTATATCTGGCAAAGTAGGGCAGCGAATTCATCCTGCGTTGGGCATGGCGCTGGGGATTGCTATTATGATGCTCGGTACAGCCTTGACCGTTTTTAATGCCTTGCCTTTGATTGTGTTTGGTTTTTTTATCAGTGCCTTTGGCTTTTTTCTTTGCCATTCTCTGGCCAGCAGCTGGGTTAATCAACAGGCGGTCAAAGCCAAAGCCAGTGCCAGCGCTTTGTATCTGGTGTTTTATTATCTGGGCGCTAGTTCTGGTGGTTTGTATTTATCGCCATTCTGGCAGCAGTGGGGTTGGAATGGGGTCGTAGCAGGCTCCTTGCTGATGTTTATGCTGACCTTAGTTTTCAGTCTGTGGCTAAAACACAGCGCAGCAAAAGCGCCGTGAAATAACTTGCGTCCACTTTGTTGTGCTTGTTAGCATAACGTCACTTCCACTTTGAGTACCGCTGAAATGAACAACTAAATTCCCGAAAATTTGTAGCCGTTATTTTACAAATCATCAGGAATGCTGTTGTTTAACAGGTATTTATCGTTTTTTTCTTTTGTCTGTGAACACAGTCGTCCTGTATTTCAGGAGTCTGTATGTCTGAATTATCTACTGTTTTATTATGTCGCCAATTTCAATGGACCCATCCGGGTCTGGAATTATTACACCCAGCTATTGATCTGCAACTTCAGAATAAAGCTCAGGCTTTGGTTGGGCTAAACGGCTGTGGTAAATCGTTATTTTTGCGTTGTTTAGCCGCTCAGGAAACTGGCTTGGCTTACAGCGGTGAACTGCTGTGGCAACAGCCATTTTATTACTTGGCACAGCTAGAGCCGGATCTTAACCAAAGCATCAGCTGTTATCTGGGGTTAGATGCTTTGTTTGACGCTTTAGATCGAGTAGAAGCTGGCAGTCTGGACCAAACTGATTTTGATTGCATCGGTGATCGCTGGTTAGCGAAAGCAGAGCTGAGGCAGTGGTTGGTGGATTTAAATTTGCCCGCAGATCCTGCCTTACCACTCAAGGCTTTAAGCGGTGGGCAGTTGATGAAACTGCGACTGGCTAAGGCTTTTGCAACAAAGCAGTTTTTATTGCTCGATGAAGTGTCAAATCATCTGGATCAACCCGCTCGTTTATGGCTTCAACAGCAGCTAAAGCAATACAAAGCCGGTTACTTGTTGGTGAGCCATGATGTGGAGTTATTGTCGACTGTTGATTGTATTTACCAGTTATCGCCTTTAGGACTGGAGAAATATCAGGGTAACTACCAGGACTTTTTGCAGCAGAGCCAGAGACTACAGCAGCAGTTGCAGCAACAAAATGACAAGTTAAAACAACAACAAAAAAGCCAGCAACAGCAACAACAGCGGTTGCTTGAGCAGCAACAGCAAAAACATCATCAGGCCAAAAAGAATAAAGCCCATGCCAATCAGGCGCCTATTTTACTGGGCAGAAAAGCTCAGCAGGCTGAACAAAGCCATGGTCGTTTGCAGCTTCAGGTGCAGGCTCAGCAGCAAGAGTTAACTGCCAGGCGCCAACAGCTGCAACGACAACTGGATTACCGCGACTTGCCAAAACTACCTTCTGTTGCCGCGGTAAAAGCGTGCAGCGGTCCTTTGCTTTATTGTGACGGCCTGGTTTTACCTTATGGTTCAAAAGCGCCTTTATCTTATCAGCTTGATGTGCAGCAGCGCTGCGTTGTCACTGGAAGCAATGGCAGTGGCAAGTCGACCTTACTTAAAATACTGGCGGGTTTTATTCAGCCAACACAGGGTGTGGTGCAGGTGAAACAGCAGCTGTGGTATCTGGATCAGCATTTATCTTTACTGGATGATTTTCCGGACGCTGTAGAGGCGATCAGAGCTCTGACGATGTCGCAGCAGGAATCGCAGATCCGAACCTCTTTGTCTGGTATAGGCCTTGGTGCAGAGCGCCTGAGGTTACCAACGCGGCAGCTCAGTGGCGGAGAGCGTATGAAGTTGTTGTTTCTGATTTTGGCATTGCAGCCTTATGCGCCTTTTTTGCTGCTGGATGAGCCGGATAATCATTTGGATTTTCAGGCGTTGGCTATGCTCAAAAGCTTTTTACAGACTTATCCGGCGGGTTTTATGTTGGTGACTCATCAGGAAGCACAGTGGCAGCAGCTTGGTTTCTCTGCTTTGGTAAGACTGGATTAATCCAGTCTTACCCAGACCTCCTCAATTTTCATTCCATCTTCCATACCACTGTGATGCCAGAGATCGCCTTCGACTTTGGCTTTAAATTCATAGGTTTTATTCAGCATGCTGGCGACTGAACCTGTTTGTGGAGTTTCGTGATAGTCATTGCCTTTCAACTGGTAAGTGCCTGTTAAGGCGCTGCTGAAACTGCCGTCTTTATTCACTGTAACAAAACTGAAATGGCTTTTGGACAAGACTTTCACCGATTTCAAATCCTCGCCTGACAGGGTGATCACAGTGCCATCGGCCTTGGTGTAAACCGCAGACTTGAGTGTCCAGCTGCCTTGGAGTGATGCCGGTTCTGACGCTTGTAGAGGTGCTACCGCAAAGCAGAAAGCAGCAAAGATCCCGATAGCTAAGTTCTTCATTTTTGTCCTTTTTTAGTAACTTTATGAAAACTTACTCTACAACACAAAAATAGAAATTGATAACAGACATTATTTAACCGGCAGGCAAACAGCTTTAAAACAACCTTCAGCTAAATCGGCGAGGCTAAACTCCGCCAGTTGAATACGTTTGAGGTGCAGCACTTTAAGACCCACAGCGCGGCACATATAGCGGATTTGTCGGTTTAAGCCCTGGGTCAGCACAATTTCAAAACGATCGCTGCTAAGTTGGGTCACCTGACAAGGACGGGATTGATAGCTATGAGGGCCAACAGTCCAACTGACACCGGATGCCAGTTGCTCCAAAGCCTGAGTCGTCAGTGTTTTATCTACCGTCACCTGATAGGTTTTTTCATGGTAAAAATCAGGGTGCAACAAACGCTGTGCCAGCTCGCCATCATTGGTCAGCAGCACTAAACCACAAGAGTCTTTATCCAGCCGTCCGACCGGAAACAGCCGCATAGGGAATTGTTGCAGCAAATGGTAAAGGCTATCGGCTTTTTCAGGATTGAGGTTGCAGTCTATGCCCACAGGCTTGTGGTACAGCAGATAATGCTTTTCGGCGATAGCAGCAAAAGGTTGCTGATCGACCAGAATATGGTCGTCAGCATCTACATGATCAATATGATTAGCGGGGCGGTGATTGACCAAAACCCGGCCTTCGTCAATCAGCCTCGATGCGGCTCGTCTTGAACAAAGGCCATGATCGGCCAGGTATTTGGCTAAACGAATTTTCATCCGCCTTTCTACCTGATATACCTAAGTCACTTAAGCCGCTGTGGTGGCTTTAGGCTTGGGTTTAAAACGACGACGCTGACCGTTGCCGTTGTTGTGTTCAGCCGCTGGTGTGGCCATATGACCGGCAGCTTGCGTCTTAATGCCAGGTGTTTTTGGTGCTTCAAAACGGCGTGGAGGCTTTGGGGCCTGAGCTGTTTTTTGACCTTGGCTTTGACCTTGGTTTTGGCCTTGACCAGCTTTTTGGCCTGAGGATGGTTTTTGTCCGCCATTGGCTCGTGCTTTATTGCTGTTCGCGCTTTCACCTTGTGGTTTACGCACAGGACGAGGCGGGCGTGGTGCTTTCGCAATAGCAGTCACTGCATCTGGCAATGGATCCGGATTCATGCTCTGGCTTGGCAGTTTAATACCAATCAAACGCTCGACTTGTCGTAACTGTGGAACTTCATCAGGTGCGACAAAAGAGACGGCTAAACCAGATTTACCGGCACGGCCGGTACGACCTATACGGTGCACGTAATCGGCAGGTGAGCGTGGCAATGCAAAGTTCACTACATAAGGCAGCTGAGAAATATCTATACCACGGGCAGCAACGTCGGTCGCTACTAACACTTGTAGCTCATTGGCTTTAAAGTCAGCCAAAGCTTTAGTACGGGCATTCTGGCTTTTATTGCCATGCAAAGCAGCAGACGGAATACCAGCAAAGGTCAACTGTTCGCTTAAACGGTTGGCTTCGTGTTTGGTTGGCATAAACACCAGCACCTGTTGCCATTTGTTTTCAGTAATTAACTGACATAAAGCGGCAGTTTTCTGGCCTTTACCCAGCAAATACACCTGCTGTTCAATTTTTTCAACAGTAGTGTTTTCCGGTGTGACCTGGATCATCAGCGGGTTTTGCAGCAAGCCCTGAGTTAAGCCTTTAATTTCATTGCTGAACGTGGCTGAAAACAACAGGTTTTGACGTACTTTTGGCAGCAAGGCCAGAATTTTTTTCAAATCGCGGATAAAACCCATATCCAGCATACGGTCGGCTTCGTCCAGAACCAGCATTTGCACCTGGTCCAGCTTTAACGCGTTTTGGCCTAATAAATCCAATAAACGACCAGGAGTGGCAGTTAAAATATCCACACCACCACGTAAAGCCATCATTTGTGGGTTAATACTCACGCCACCAAAGACGACATGGTGTTTTAATTTTGGGCTTAACTCTTTACCGTATTTCTGAATTTGTTCTTCAATCTGCGCCGCCAGTTCACGGGTCGGCGTTAAAATCAGCGCTTTGACCGGACGAGGTTTCTGAATTGGTTGTGCTGATAAAATTTGCAGTATAGGTAATACAAAGCTGGCAGTTTTGCCTGTGCCGGTTTGAGCGGCAGCCAACAGATCGCGGCGCTGTAACACAGCAGGGATGGCCTGTTGTTGAATAGGGGTAGGTTGGGTATAACCGGCCTGATGTACGGCCTCAACCAAAGCAGGGTTTAAACCCAAAGCAGAAAATGACATTAAATTTCTCAAATAAAAGCGCGAACCCCAATTGGCCCACGCAAAAAGCCGCGCATTGTAACGGGAAAGCGCCAGTGCGACCAGCGCTATTGTTGGTTTTTTGTGCAGTTTAGTGAATTGAGTGGAATTAAAGCTGATTTAGAGCCTCTGTTAGCTAAATCGCCCTTAACCAAAACGAAGCGAAGCCAGTTTACTTAATCCCATAGCGACAGAGCCAAACTGATCACCACGGATCACAGGTACATCAGGCAATAACTGTTGCAGCATTTGTTGTACGCCAGGTACAGCAGAAGCGCCCCCTGTAACAAAAATACTGTCTGGTTTTACGCCAGCACTTTGTAAACACTGCTGAATTAGCTTACTGATGCCGGATAACTCCTGATACAAAGCATCCATCAGTTGTTGTTGCGACAGGTTTTGCAAAAGCCCCTGATCAATACGGTCCAGTACTACATCCACAGCAGCATGTTCGGTCAGGCCAATTTTAGCTTGCTCAGCTTTTTGATTCAGGTAATAACTTAAATGTTGCTGGTATACCTGCACAAAGCGGTTTAAAAGTTGTGGTTCAGCCGCAAGATCTTTTAAATCCAGCAGTTCATCGTAGGTTTTTTCAGCGTAAAAACGCTCCTGCGCATGAATATCGATAATATTCACTGCATCGCTGAACAGCGCGCCAGGTAATGGTTTACCATCCAGCGCCAGACTCTGGCGGCCAAAAAGTTTCATCAAACCATAAATCGTCAGTTTGATATCCATATCCACACCACCAATACGTTTACCGCTGTGGCCCAGTAAATCGCTGCTGCGATCAAACTTCTGGCTATGCTCTGGCCCCAAACGGATCAAGCTGATATCGCTGGTACCACCACCAATATCCACCACCAGCACCAGTTGCTCCTGGGTTAAATTCCTTTCGTACTCAATAGCTGCTGCCACCGGCTCATAGGCAAAATCCACTTCTTTAAAACCAACCCGGCTTGCGGCCTGATTTAAAATGGCCAAAGCCCGTTCATCGCCTAAGGCTAAATCTATGCCCTGAAAATGGATAGGGCGGCCAATCAGTACCCGTTCAACCTGATGACCTAATTTTTGCTCTGCACCTTGTTTGATCCGGCCTAACAATAAAGTGGCTACTTGCGTATAAATTTCAGTTTGAGCAGGTGTTAAACGGCTGCCGAGCATCGACTTAGGAGAGCGGATAAACACACCACCTAAGGGATCCATGCTATAGCGTTCGTGCGCGGCTTTACCGACCAGCACTGTGCTGTTTTGTGCTAATAAACGGGTCAGACTAGCTGAAAGGTAAGCATCTTCATCTTCTGGATCACGCTGGCGCTCTATATACAAAGCCGAGCTTAAATAACGGCTGCCGTCCTGCTCCAAAGCTAATAAATGTGGCTGTTGGTCCAGCATAAAACCAGCGGCACAGTTAGACGTACCAAAATCAACAGCAAGATAAGGAGCAGACATAAGATCACCTGTCAGAAAAAAGGCCGGCGAGTATAGCTTTAATCGTCAGGCTTGTCAGGCGACAGCGGCAGGATTTTGGCCTCGCCTGCAGGTTGGCGTAACACTTGTAGTAAAAACGCAATGGCTTGGGGGGATTGGTAAGAGTTGTGACGTGAAGATACGATAATTTCCTGTACAGCTTTGGCCTGATGAGCGCTGAAAAAGGGCACCACGCTATCACTGATTTGACTGCACGTTTTTTCGTCTTTGCAGGACAAAGCGCCATCGCTACCTACAATAGAATATATGGGCCTTTGGTATTCAAGCTTATTTAAACCCTGCAACAGCGGGTGGCGGGGTGATAATACCTGCACAGAATGTGGGCCTCCGCCACCATTGAGATATTCGCGCATGGCTAAGGTGATTTTGTCTGGCCCCAGTTTCAGAATAAAGTTACTCATCAGCAAGGTGAAATTTTTGGGCAAATTAATAAACCAGCTGGCCACTTTAGCTAAAACAGATTCAGAGGACTCTGAACCGCCATGGGGTGTATCCATAAACACCACTTTGTCGATGTAAGGTCTAGCCTCAAATATGAAAATATCCTGAACTTTATCCAGTTCCTTTTGGGCATAAGCTATCTGCTGTGGCCGTTCTGTAAAACTGATGTCCCATAGCAGATAGCCGGTGTTCTGGACCAGCGTTTTACTGATAATACCGCCCATGCTATGGCCAACCACCAGCATCTGATCCAGTACCTCTGAGTCACCTTTGGCGTTGAGCATGCTATGCAACTCATCCAGTTTTTTACGTAATCGCATCGAATTGTAAAAGGGCGGCGGCCCTGACGGGTAAAAAGCATGCCAAATCTGATAACGCTGTTTGAGCTCTTCATCCTGCAATACCGCCATGGTGAGTTCATACCAGATCAAAGGGCTGGAATTTAAACCATGGATCATTAACAGCGGTTGTTTATTTTTTTGCAGTGGCGTGACGCTGTAAATGCCTAACTTATTGTCAGCCAGTTCCGCATTAAATAAGCCCGGCAGCTCTAAATCGGCCAGCTTCGCCTGCTGCATCAGCCATAAATAGCTGCTGGCCGCGTCATACAGCAGTGGATAAGAGGCTGATGTAAACCTCAGCTCTGTCGCCTCTTGCATCAGATGCCCTTGCAAGGTCAGCTGAATTTGCAGGTCTTTGTTAAACTTCAGCTCTTTAAGACTAACAGTGACAGAGCGGAAAATGCCTTCTGGCGGGTAGTTTTTATCCCAGCCTGTGCCGGTGTTTTCCCGCGCAGCCACCAGACTGACACCTAAGCCTGTGCCTTTTATTTTTTGGTGATGACTTTTAATGGCTTGAAAATCACTGGCCAATACAAAGTTTTCAAAGGGCAAACCTGTTTCATCCAAAGGTGGCTCCAGCACGATGCGAAGCGCAGGATGACGGTATTTTTGTTTAGGTAGCATCAATTGCAAAAAGTGAGTCAGACTTTGATTGTATAAGGTGGTGGCTTGTTGCAGCTCTGTGTTGGTTAAGTGGGACGACGACAGCCAAAACTGCGCGCAACTGAGTTGTAACAGGCTTTTATTGGCAGTTTCATCCGGTAAGCTCAATAAGTCAGGGCAATACAAAGCCAGTTCAGCGGCGTCCATCTGTTGCATTCGGGCATATTGGTAACTAAACAGCTGGTTCGCTTCCAGCGCCCTTTTGGTGGATGGCAGCAGTTTTAAAAAATGCGGACTGGTACAGCCGGCAAGCAGAAACAGGCAGAGCAAATACAAGCTGATTTTTTTAAGCCGTGTTTGCACCTGTAGCTCCCGTTTCACACTAGACAGCACTCAGTTTGTCAGATTTCAGTAGCGTAAGACAAACAAAATTTATATTAAAAATCAGTCACTCAGCTATAGTATGGGCCAATATTATGCTGGGTTTTAAAATATTTATTTTTGTATTTAAACCTTTTGCAGCTGTGCGTTCGACTAACCAGATAACAACAGCAATAAAACAACAGGAATGGGATGTTAAGGTCTGACTTTCCAGAACAATGCGTGCCAGAGCAAAGTGTACGAGCCATGGATGAGCTGGTGTCTTTATCACAGCAGGGCGATCGTGCAGCGTTCAGGCAGCTGTATCAGCAACATTCTGGCCGGGTTTATGCGGTCTGCGTACGTTTGCTTGCCGATCGCAGCAAAGCTGAAGATGCTTGTCAGGAAGTGTTTGTGAAGGTGTGGCAACAATTAACCTTGTTTCGGGGTGACAGCAGTTTCAGCACCTGGCTGCATAGCATTGCCACCCGCACCGCCATCGATTTATGGCGTCAGGATAAATTGCTTAGGTTGGCCACCGAAGAACTGCCCGAAACAGCAGGAGAAGAATTGGGCCAGAGCCGCGAATTAGAGCAGTTGATTTTACGCTTGCCCCATCAGGCAAGAGCTGTGTTTGTACTGTTTGCTTTAGAAGGCTATCAGCATCAGGAAATTGCAGAATTGCTTGGCATAGCCGAAGGCAGTTCGAAATCGCAGTACCACAGAGCACGGCAGTTATTACGGGAGTGGTTAGATGAAAACTGAACATGAATTAGATGCTTTAATCGCCGGACTTTCCAGTGAATTAACGCCGTCCCGCGATTTATGGCCAGAGTTAGAACAGCGCTTAACGGATCGTAATGCAGCCGTAAGTACAGTGGTGCAGTTTAACACCAGCAGATGGTTGTCCGTGCCTTTTGCCAGTGCCTATGTCGCCAGTGCTGCATCCGTGTTATTCGCCGTCACTTTATTTTGGCAACCAGCTCAGCCATTACAACCTGCGGATTTTAATCCACAGTTGTTGGATGCAGAGACAGCCATAGTGTTTAGCTTTGAGCAAGCGAAAGCCGAGCAGTTGGCCAGCATGAAAACTGTTGATCCTGTGTATGCCGACTGGCAGCAACAACTTGCGCAGTGGCAACAGGCAATTCGTCAGGTGCAACTGGCGTTGAAATACAATCCGAATGAAGCTGTGTTGCTTAAACAATTGCGTCAATTGTATAGCCAGCAACAGAATTATTTACAAAAAGTGGTCCAGTCGGGCCTGGTTTAATCTGGAGTAACATGATGAAACAACAACTGATAGCTGGCCTTGCCTTAGCCGTTTTGAGCCAGTCTTTATGGGCTGCAGAGTCGGTGAATGAAACTCTGCAAGTTGCCAGCAACGAAAAAATTTACGTTGAAGCTATGCGTGGTGACGTCCAGATAGTGGCCATTGCAGCCGGGCGTTTTACAGTCTCAGGTACTTTGGATGAAAAAGCCGAAGGTTATCAGCTTGAATCTAAAAACGGCTTTACCAGTTTTAAAGTAAAAATGCCAAATCTGCGAAATTATGGGGACTGGGATGAGCAGGATAAAGAAGGTTCTCGGTTAAAAATTGAAGTGCCACTGGGCGCAGAACTTGAATTTCAGGGCGTCAACGCCAGTGTTAGAGTAGCAGGTGTGCAGGGCAGTACAAAAATCAGCACAGTGAATGGTTCTGTGCATGGCGAAAAATTACAAAAGTTTGTCCAGTTAGAAACTGTCAATGGTGAAATTACCAGCTCAGGCAATAGCGGCCGCATCCGTTTAAGCACTGTGAATGGCGAGATTGAAGACAACGGTTCCGAAGGTCGTTTAAGCATTGATGCCGTAAACGGCAGCATTGAAACAAAATCAGCTGCGACAGAAGTGGAAATCAGCGTAGTGAACGGTGAAGCTGATTTGGAATTGAGTCAGGTGCAACAACTGACGATGAGTTCAGTGAATGGTTCTTTAGATGCAGAGCTAAAAGGCAGTAAAGCGCCGCGAGTCGAAGCCAGCACCGTCAGTGGTAACGCCAAACTGAAACTGGATAAAGCAGTGAGCGCCAAATTTAATTTGGTGGCTAATGCCGGCGGTTCTATTAAAAATGAGCTGACCAGTCAGAAAGCTGAAAAAGCAAAATATGGCCCACGTCGTAGCCTTGAATTCAGTACAGGCAATGGTGACGGTAGTATAGAGATGAGCACAGTCAGTGGTTCATTGAAGCTGGAAACACACTAAGCCAAAGGCAGGCGCAAGCCTGCCTGCTTACCGCAGCGCCTTTACATAACTTTGCAATAGCTCAATCGTGTTCAGTTATGTCTGAATTGTTAAAACCTGTTATTAACTGTTGGATTTGGTAAAAACGCTAGGCTTTTCAAAGGGCTATACATAATCTCTTGGCCAACTAACAACCAAGTTACAGGATAGCTTTATGAACATGATACAGCGTGCCAGTCGTCTGGCTTTGCCTTTGTTTTCGCTGATCGCCTTGGCAGCCTGCGGTGGCAGCTCAGGAGATAAAGCAGAAGAAGGGTTTAATCAGGGGTACGTGCAGTTTTACAATGGTGCTGCCAATAGTGCGAACAGTGCTTTTACAGTCAATGATCAGGCAGTTGGCTCAGCTATTTTTGGTGACGCTTCTAATATGCTGGCTATTGAGCCAGGCACTTACAAATATCAGCTAAAAAATGCAACCAGCACAGCCCTGATTAAAGAGGCTGATATTACGCTGAACAAAGGCGAAAAAACGCTGTTGTTAATGGCGGGTGACGCGACTAATCCAAGCATTTTAACTTTAACTCACAAGCGTGAAGAGAAGTTTGATGATGAGTTCCGTGTTTTTGTTGCTAACTTATCAGCAAACTACGACAAAGTAGATGTTTACACCGCAGCCGAAACTGAAGATTTCAGCAAAGCAACCTTGTTAGAGTCCGTTTCTGCTAAAGAAATTACCAAAACAGGCAAAATGCTGAAGCGTGGTAAGTACAAATTGTTCATCACCACTGCGGGTAGCAAAACGCCATTTTTTGAAGCTGCTGCTTATAACTTCCAGTACACCACCAGCTATGTCATGGTGGTTCGCGATAAGTTAGGCCCTATGGTCAATCAGGTTTCTCTGGATGTAGTGGGTAACTCGACCACAGTGGAAGCTTTAGAGCACCGTTTAGCTAAAGGCCAGGTTCGTATCTACAACAGTCTGGACAATCAGCAAGGTCAGATTGCTATCAATAATTTACCAGTTGCAGATTTAGTGCAGGATACACTGACGGATTACATCCAGTTAGACAAAAACGACTACAGCATCGCTGTACTTGATCAAAATAACCAGCTGTTGTTAAACAACGTACTGTTGACCATCAACGCAGGTCAAAGCAAGTCAGTGCTGTTATTCCGTGATGCTGAACAAAAAGTAGGTTTAGTCAGCTTCACTGAAAAAAATCTGCCACAAATCCACGAACATGAAATTAACGTGGCCAACCTGGTCCCTGATTTCAAAAATCTGCACTTCTATTTTGTTCGTCAAAACGAAACTATTGAAAGTGCTAAATTCCATGTGAAAGCGCTGGATTTCAAAAAGTACGCTACGTTAGTGCTGCCAAAAGACTTGTACTCAATTTCTCTGGTACAAGTAGCTGAAAATGGCACTATCAGCTTGTTAGACAAAACTGACATGCTGCAACTGGAAGCTGGTAAAAACTATATTCTGGCGGCTGAGCCATCCACTGTTGCACCAAGTGGTTATAAAATCACCCTGGTAAAATAGTTCACAGGTAGTGAAGTTGTAAAGAAAAAATGGCCACAGGAAGTGGCCATTTTTTTATCCTTAACCGGCTTTTAGATTGCACTGATCTACAGTATTACCCGTGATAGATTTCACCAGTCCGGCTATAGCAGGCGCTAAGTCCTGAGAGGGAATAATGACTTCCACCAAAGCGGGTGTCTCTTTATTTGCCATTATCTTGTTCAGTGCTTGCTGCAATTCTGCTCCTGTTTGTACTTTGTATTCTTCAACAGCAAAATCCTTGGCTAAAGTCAGGTAATCCAAGCTAGGCAGCAGGTCAAAAGGCGCAAACTGGCCTCCTTTGGCGAAAGCGCAGATATCGACAAATGATTGTTCTATGGCGTACACCTTATTGCTGCGCACAAAGACTACAGAATTCAGCTGATGACGGCTGATGGTCGATAAACACTGACCGATCATCATAAAACCAACGTCTCCGGCTATCGCCATGGCACGTTTATCGCTTGCGTAAGCAATGCCAGCCACACAACCAGTTTCATGCCCAAAAGAGCCCCAGGCTATGTCTGCGATAAAGCTGTTCTGCGGCAAGCCATACAGTCGTGCTGACATATAAAGCGACGAGCTTTCGCCTTCAATCAGCTTCACTTTATGCTGCAACTGATGCTGTAACAGGTAGCCGCAGAACAGATCAAAAAAGTTCTGCTCGCTTAAATCCTGTTGCAACAAAGCTGCTGTGATTTGTGGCTGAGGCGGTAACAGTGGAAACATAATATTTTGCCGTTGATATAAAGAGGATTTTTTTGATCCTTTCAGTGAACTGCGCAATAAAATCAGCCAGATACACCTGATGATAATAAGCCTGACCCAGACGCAATGTGCCATCGTTATTGACCAGGATCATCTGGTGAAATTGCTGGCTTAGCATGGTCAGATAGTCGTCGGTAAAGATCACCCCCAGCGCCAATACCGCATCTGCCTTTTCGACATAATCCCGGGTCGCAGGGAAGGACGCACCATCAGCATAAGTGCCTACAAAAATGCCTTCGTTTTCACTAATCACGGTTTTAGCCAGACTGGTGGTGCTGTGTTCGTAGGAGTAGGCTTCACCTACTATGTAGATCTCCTGATCTGCAACAGGATGGCGTATCCGGCACATAATTTATTCATACCAGCCACCTCCGTATAACTCAACTGCTCAGGCGGCAGTAACTATGCTGCACAACCTTAAGTTAACGGTGAGTTGTACATCAATGCAGAGAAAGGTTGAACGCCGCTAGTCCCTTTGGTGTGAACATCATGACGTCTCAGACTGAAAGTCTTGTCACTAGATTAGGTGCACGATTTGTGCAGTTTTTATCAAAAATAAAAATCGCGATAAAAAATGAAATGCAGTTATCCTGGCCAAAAAAAACCACCGTAAAAACGGTGGTTTTGACGAGCAGCTGTAGCACTGTTCCTGCGGATTAGAACTTATAGTTCCATTGGACAGCAAGGATTTGTGCTTTATTGCGGTAGGTAGCCTGTACACCTGAGTTATAGATACGATCGCCATTGGCGTTGTATTCATGCTCATCAATACTGACTTTGTTCATCCACATATAACCGTAAGCAAAATCAATACTTTGCTCTGCAGTCACAGCCCAGTTTGCGCCCCAGGTCCACCAGATGCGGTCGGCGGTTGGAACTCTGGCTGTTTTATGACTGCCACTGATTGGGTTTTCATCATACGCCAGACCTGTTTTCAGCGTCAGTTCTTCGTTGTATTGAACCGTAGTACCTACAGAGAACGACCAGGTGTCCTGCCAATGCTCAGGGATATACCCAATATAGCCAGCCTGGTTCAGGTTCTGTGGCAGCTGAGTGCTTAATGAAATACTAGGTGTTGCGTCATCGCTGACGATATCAATAGACTCAAAGCTGCTCCAGCCAGTCCAGTTCACACTGGCCTGCACAGATAAAACATCCGTCAGTTTCTGATCAACGCTAAAAGCCAGGTTGGCCGGCGTGGTTAAATCCAGTTTACTTTGTTCCGACAAGTAGTTGTTTGATGCCAGTTTTCCGGTTGCTAAGCTGATGGCTGGCAGATTGGGAGCCACTGCAATAAAGTTAGGATTTCCCACTACGTTGGCACCAGTGATAGGTGTATTGGTGATTTCAGAATCACCTTTTAAGGTGTATTTCACTTCAGAGTGATACACCAAAGCCAGTTTAGTTGAGCCTAAATCACCGTGAAGACCAAAGCTGTAACCCGCAGCTACGTCGTCACCATTCACTTCATAGTGGCTGTCACAGTAGGCCGCGTTATAGACATTGGCGCCATACAAACCATTGATGTTGGTTCCTAACTCACATAAACCTGAATGGTCTTTGTATTTAGATAAGGTGCCTTCGGCGTAATTGATATTTAAGCCTAAGCCAAAAGACCAGTCCTGACTCAACTTGTAAGCCACTGTGGGTTGCATAGCTACTACTTTAATGGAGGTTTCATCTGCAAAATAACGACCTACCCAATCGTTTTGGTAGTCCGATGACAAACCAAAAGGAGCGTACACACCAATACCCCAGCTTAAGTTGTCGGTGAAATGGTCACTGTAAAAGGCAAAAGGCACTAACTCTGACAACGTCAGTTTACCTGAGTCACGGCCTGAAACGGCCATACCATTGGCACTTTGCGCCGATGCGTCGCTGTAACGTGTGGTGGCGTGGATCAGATTCAGACCACCGGAAAATTGTGCACCTTTGAGTTTTGTTAAAGCTGCAGGGTTAGAATACACCAAAGAGGCGTCGGTGATTTGCGCACCACGGCCAGCATAAGCATTGCCAGCGGCGCTGACAGATTGTTCAAATAATTTGTAGCCTTCAGCAAATGCAGACTGGCTGACTAAGGCAAGACTGATTGCTAGTGGTAATGAAGCTTTTCGTAACATTGTTTTTGTACCCTGTAATAAATTTCGCGGCATTATAGGAGGGTGAGGGCTTAGAGTACATGCTCTAAGTCTGGCAAATTTTGCTACTGGTCGGATCTTGCTTTGACTAAAAAGTAGTGGAATTAGCTAAATTCAAATAATGAACAGAAGCTGATTATGTGTTTTGTTTTATTAAGCTGTTGTTTTTAAATGGAATTGTTTTTCATTTTCGAAATGGCACAAGGGATGCAATCCCACTGCAACTGATTCGACTTTGCTTGTTTAAGGATAAATTATGAAAACCCGTTCATTGCTTGCTACTGCTGTAACTACTGCCTTATTGGCCAGCTCTTTGGTATTAACCGGTTGCGGCAGCGCTGAAGGAAGTCCGGATGCTGCAAAAGTGGAGGCTGTGATCAGCATCCCTGTGGAAGCCGCTCTGGTCAGCCGTGGTGAAATCAGCAGTTTGTATCGCACCACCAGTACCTTGGAAGCCAAAGAAGATGCTGAAGTGAATAGCAAATCTACCGGCATAGTACAGCAGCTGTTTGTTGAAGAAGGTGATGTTGTAAAGGCTGGGCAGGTGATGGCTATCTTAGACACTGAGCGTCAGCAATTAAACTTAGCCAAAGGCAAAGCCGAATTAGGTCAATTGAAAAGCGAATTAACCCGATTAGAAGCCATGTACCAGAAAAAACTGGTTAGTTTCGACTTATACGACAAATTAAAATGGCAGGTTGAATCTTTATCTGCTTCTGTGGCTTTGTCCGAACTGGCGTTAAAGGAAACACAAATCATCGCGCCTATCAGCGGTGTGATCGCCCGCCGTCATGTCAAAGTGGGTCAGTTGATCACTGAATATTCATCCAAAGCTTTGTTTGAAATTGTGTCACAAGAACGTTTAGAAGCAGTGATCAATTTGCCTGAACATCAGTTGCCTCGTGCCAAAGTAGGCCAGGTTGCCTATTTGCACTTCGCTGCTATGCCTGCAAAGGAAGCTAAAATTATCCGTATTTCTCCGGTTGTTGATGCCGCTACAGGTACTGCCCGTGTCACTGTTGCGGTGGATAACAGTGATCTGTCATTAAAAGCCGGTATGTTTGCTCAGGTCGAAGTGCAATACGATGCCAAAACCGCTGCGTTGTTAGTGCCAAAACGTGCAGTAATGGCGATGGATAACAGCAGTTCAGTCTTTGTTGTGAACAAAGATGGCAAAGTAGAGCGCAAAACCATCACAACAGGTTATGAATCAGACAGCATGTTTGAAGTGGTTGAAGGTTTAGCTGAAGGTGATCAGGTGGTTACTGCAGGTCAGGCCAGTCTGAAAGAGCAAAGCCCTGTTCAGGTGATTGCGAAGAGTTAATTTAATCTCCCTCCATGGCAGGGCGAAAGCCCTGCCACAAACTACATCTAAAAAAATATCTGGGGATCTTCTATGAAATTAGTGGATACAGCCGTTGCACGTCCGGTCACCATGTGGATGTTCACTTTAGGCATTATGTTATTTGGTCTGGTCGCTATGGGCCGACTGGCCGTCAATTTACTTCCTGATTTGTCTTACCCTACTTTAACTATCCGCACTGAATATGCAGGCGCAGCGCCGGCCGAAGTGGAGCAGTTGGTCAGTAAACCAATTGAAGAAGCTGTGGGAATTGTCAAAGGCATTCGTAAAGTGCATTCAGTATCCCGTGCAGGCCGTTCAGACGTGATTATGGAATTTGAATGGGGCTCAGATATGGATCTGGCAGGCCTTGAAGTACGAGAAAAAATCGATGTACTGTACCTGCCGCTGGATGTGAAAAAACCTTTGTTGCTGCGGTTTAACCCAAATTTAGATCCTGTTGTTCGTTTGGCCTTAAGCCGGGATGAAAAAGCAGGCTTAAGTCCGGCGCAGTTGGTGAGCTTACGTACTTTTGCGGAAGAAGACCTGCGACGCCGTCTGGAGTCTTTAGCTGGCGTGGCAGCAGTGCGGCCTGATGGCGGTTTAACTCAGGAAATTCAAATTCTGATCGACAATGAAAAACTCAGCCAGCTGAAATTGAACATCAGCACTGTCAATCAGCGCTTAAAAGAGCAAAACATTAATCAGGCGGGTGGTCGTTTAGAAACTGGCAGCCATGACTACTTAGTCCGTACCATTAACCAGTTTGCTAGCTTAGACGAAATACGTAATTTGTATATTGCCAAGGTAGGCGAGAGCCAAATTCGCTTGTCTGACATCGCTGAAATCCGCGATGCCTTTGTTGATCGTCAAAGCATTACTTATGTGCATGGCAAAGAAGCCATTGAAATTGCCATCTACAAAGAAGGCGATGCCAATACAGTACAAGTGGCCAAAACTGTGACGGCGAAACTGACAGATTTACAGAAAAACCTGCCTGCAGGTTATCAGTTGACCTTAGTGTATGACCAATCCACTTTTATCAAACAGGCCATAGACGAAGTGAAATCCGCCGCTTTTGAAGGCGGTATTCTGGCGATGCTGGTGCTGTATTTGTTCCTGCGAAACGTCTGGACCACTCTTGTGATCTCCATTTCTATCCCGCTGTCTGTGATTGCCACTTTCAACCTGATGTATGCCCAGGATATTAGCCTAAATATTATGAGTTTAGGTGGTATTGCTCTGGCTATAGGTATGCTGGTGGATAACGCTATAGTCGTATTAGAGAATATTGCCCGTTATAAAGAGCAAGGCATGGCGCCTATGGAGGCGGCGAAAAAAGGCGCCAGCGAAGTCGCTATGGCCATTACAGCTTCTACCTTGACTACTGTGGCGGTATTTTTCCCACTGGTGTTTGTCGAAGGAGTGGCTGGTCAGCTGTTTAAAGATCAGGCGCTAACCGTCACTTACGCTTTATTGGCGTCACTGCTGGTGGCTTTAACTCTGATCCCTGCGATGGCGGCTCGTGAGCGCACAACGTCTGCTGCAGCGCTAGCTTCCGACACCACAGCAACACCACTGTCTATTAAGCCAAGCCGCTGGTATTTATGGCCGCTGGTGCCTTTTCATCTGTTGTATCTGGGCGTACGCTTTCTGTTTTTAGGCCTATTTACCTTATTCACTATTGTGTTCCGCGCTGTAGCTAAAGGCTTAAGATTTATCTTTAATCCGCTGCTGAATCTGGTTCAGGCCTTTTTACGGGTTTTGGAGTCGGGTTACCGCGCTGTATTAACTGCGGCCTTACAAGCTAAAGCTTTGGTACTGACTGCCACTATAGGCCTGACGGCTCTTATTTATTCACTGATCCCAGGTTTAGGGTTTGATGTGATCCCAAGCATGAGTCAGGGGGAGTTTTATGTCGAAGTGCAACTTCCTGTCGGTAGTGCGATCGATCGTACCGACAAGGTGTTAAAACAATTGGCAGAAATTGCGACGCTGCAGCCGGAAATTGATCGTAGTTATGCTCAGGCCGGCACAGGTCAGCAAATGACTGTGGATCCAAATGTTGGAGGCAGTCATTGGGGCCGCTTAAATATTATTTTAAAAGACAGCGCGACTAAAGCGGATGAAGAACGACTGATCCAGTTGTTCCGTGATGCGGTCAGTACAATGCCTGCGCTTACTGCAAAAATAGACAGACCCCAGTTGTTTAGCTTTAGCACACCGCTGGAAATTGAACTGTCGGGCCATGATTTAAGCAGCTTAAAAGCAACCTCGGATCAACTGGCAAAACTGTTAGCCGGCAATGACAGATTTACTGATATCAAAAGTTCATTGCGTTCAGGTCAGCCTGAAATCACCTTACATTTTCACCACGACAGGTTATCGCAGCTGGGTTTAACAGCGGCGGATGTGTCCAAGCGGGTGGCCAATTATATAGGCGGTGAGATTGCAGGTCAGTATTCCATTAATGATCGTAAAGTAGATATTCGTGTACGTCTGGCGGAAAACTTCCGCAATACCGAACAGCAACTGGCGCAAATTATTATCAACCCAAATAGTGAAAAACCACTGCCATTGTCTGCCGTTGCTGATATTAAGCGCGAAGTAGGCCCAAGCGAAATTACCCGTATAGGCCAGCAACGTGTGGCTTTAGTCAGCGCGAATCTGGCTTATGGTGATTTAGAACAAGGCACTGTGGCTGCTAAAGCTGTGTTGGCACAACTGACGCTGCCTTATGGGGTTGGCGCCACTATTGTTGGTCAAAGTGAAGAGATGGAACGTTCTTTTAATTCCTTGATGATGGCCTTGTTGCTGGCGGTGTTCCTGGTGTACCTGGTGATGGCATCGCAGTTTGAAAACCTGCTGCAACCCCTGTTGATTTTATTCACTGTGCCTTTGGCTGGTGCTGGTGCCGTACTTGGCTTATGGCTGACTGGAACCCGGGTTTCTGTGATTGTGTTTATCGGCTTGATTATGCTGGCCGGTATAGTGGTGAATAACGCCATAGTACTGATAGACCGTATTAACCAGTTACGTGACGAAGGAATGGCGTTAAATGATGCCATAGTGCAGGCTGGTGCTACTCGTTTACGTCCTGTACTGATGACGACTTTAACGACAGTGCTTGGTTTATTGCCAATGGTACTGGGTAGCAGTGATGGTGCTGAAATCCGCTCTCCTATGGCCATTACCGTGATTTGGGGCTTAAGCCTGTCGACGCTGCTAACGCTGGTGTTTATCCCTGTGTTGTATCGTCTGACTGCGCGTGACGTGCAAACGGTTCAGGAGTAACGGTATGGATCATAAACCTTTAGCCATCACCCGTTTTGCTTTAAACCGGCCTGTCACTTTATGTATGATGTTTTTGTCCTTGCTGGTGTTTGGCTTAATCGCCAGCCGCATGCTGCCACTGGAGAGATTTCCCGGCATCGACATTCCTGAAATTTATGTGCATGTGCCATACCCCAATGCTACACCCAGTGAAACCGAACGCTTAATCACCCGACCAGTGGAGGAAGCGCTGGCGACAGTGACTGGCATTAAAAAGATGCGCAGTTTTTCTAAAGAAGATGGTGCAGATGTTTCGCTGGAATTTAACTGGGAAGAAGACATCAATACCAAAAGTATTGAGGTGCGTGAGCGTTTAGACAATATGCGTCATTTGTTACCACGTGATGTGGAGCGGGTGATGGTGTACCAGTTTAATACCTCCGATATGCCGATTTTCCAGTTGCGGATCTCCAGTGATCGCGACTTAGCTATGGCGTACGACTTGCTGGAACGGGTGATTAAACGCCCATTGGAGCGGGTGCCTGGGGTATCCAAAGTTGAGCTTTATGGCGTGGATAAACGCCAGGTAACTATTCGCCTTGACCCACAGCGTATGCGTAATTTACAGGTAGACCCGGTGCAATTGGTGCAGCTGCTGCAGGAAAGTAACTTCGCGATGACTGCGGGCGAGCTGCGTAATCCAAACGAAAGTATTCTGGTGAAACCTGTAGGAGAGTTTGCCAGTCTGGATGAAATCCGTGCTTTACCTATACGAGCTGGTTTAACTTTAGGTGCAGTGGCTGATGTAGTGCTTGAATTACCTAAACGTCACGAAGGCCGGCATTTACATCAGGCTTACGCCGTGGGTATGAACGTATTTAAAGAATCCAACGCTAATCTGGTGGATGTATCCCGTGCTGCGATAGCTGTGGTGGATGCAGCAGGAAAAGATCCGGCTTTTAACGGCATTAATTTATTCCTGATGGACGATACGGCTAAAGGGGTAACGGACTCTTTATCTAACTTGTTAAGTTCCGGAGCTATTGGCGCTTTACTATCTTTTGGCGTGTTGTATTTGTTCTTACGTCATATTCCAACCACATTAGTGGTCGTGTTGTCTGTACCAGTCTCTATCGCGATCACCTTGGGGGCTATGTATTTCCTCGGTTACAGCTTAAATATACTGAGCATGATGGGCCTGATGCTGGCTGTTGGTATGCTGGTAGACAACTCTGTGGTTGTCACTGAAAGTATATTCCGTGAACGTGCCGCTGATCCTGATACGAAAAAAGCCACAGAACTGGGTGTAAACCGGGTCAGTCTGGCTGTACTTGCCGGTACCGCCACCACAGCCATCGTATTTTTGCCTAATATTATTGGCCAAAAAGTGGATGTGACAGTGTTTTTAGAGCACGTCGCCATAGCTATTACCATAGCTCTTGGTGTGTCGCTATTAATCGCTTTAACCTTAATTCCATTCCTGACCACTAAAATCAAACAAATTCACAGCTCTGATAACGCGGCACCAAGTAAAGTCGATAAATTTTATGGCCGCTGCTTACGCTGGGTCATGGCATCGCCAAAAGCCGCAACTGGCATCGCCTTTTTATTGTTGTTCAGCGTCGCGATCCCCATAGGCGCTGTATCTGGTGGCGATGATGATGGCGGTGACAGCAACAGGGCTTTTCTGAACTATAACGTGCAGGGCAACTACAACCTGACTGAAGTTGAGCAGGAAGTAAAGAGGATGGAAGCGTATCTGTATCAGCATAAAGAAGAGTATGAAATTGAGTCTGTGTACAGTTATTACACCGCCAATCATGCCATTTCGATCATTATGTTTAACGATCCATTGGTGAAGCCCGTTGCAGAAATTAAAGAAAGTATTCGCAAAAACTGGCCACAACTGGTGCGTGCACAGCCCAGCTTTAGCTGGAGTGATAGTGGCGGTGGTATGCAGGTGCATTTATCCGGTCCATCCACTGAAATGCTGACCAAACTCGCGGCCGATATAGTGCCGGTCATCTCACAGGTGAAAGGGCTGGAAGACGTGCGATCTGAAATCGCCGATGGTCAGTTTGAAATGCAAATACGGTTGAATAATGAAGAGTTACAACGTCAGGGCCTGGATGCCAGTGCTGTAGCTCAGGCTGTAACACTGGCGCTGCGCGGCACCAACTTGCGCACTTATCGTTCTGATGAACAGGGAGAAGTACAGCTTAGAGTTTTGTATGACGAAAAAGTTAGTCATTCACCTGCAGAGCTTGCTGCTATTCCTGTGCTGGTAAAAGACAATGTAGTGATCACTTTAGCTCAGGTGGCTGAACTTAAAGTCGAACCTTTGTTGTCAGAGATCCGTCGTTTTAACCGTCAGACCACCCTTGCCATTGGTATGAATATGGGCAAAGAGCTGACGATGGACAAAGCCCGCGAAGAGCTGACCACGAGGTTAAATCAGCTGCAGCTACCCGCTGGTTATGCCTGGTCTTTTGAAGGCAGTTTCCAGTATCAGGATGAAGCCCAGGGCATTATGCAAATTAATATGCTGTTGGCTGTGGCCATGATTTATCTGGTGATGGCTGCGTTGTTTGAATCCTTGATTATGCCAACAGCTGTAATTGGCTCCCTGCTGTTTTCTTTTGTTGGCGTGTTCTGGGCTTTTTTATTCACCGGCACTTCTATGGGCATTATGGGCATGATAGGGATGCTGGTGCTGATGGGCATAGTGGTGAATAACGGCATTGTATTGGTGGACCGCATTAATCAGTTGCGTAACGAGCAGCCTGATGCAGAGCTGGTGCCACTTATTATCGAAGCCTGTGAAGCAAGGTTACGCCCTATTCTGATGACAGTGTCGACCACAGTTTTAGGTCTGCTGCCTCTGGCCTTTGGTGATGCAACCATAGGCGGGGACGGTCCGGGTTATGCGCCTATGGCTATCGCCATTATTGGCGGGCTGGTGTTTTCTACCTTAACCAGCTTGCTGCTGGTGCCATTAACCTACTGGGCCTTAATCCGCTTTAATATCCGTTGGTCAGGCTTTTTGGGTAAGGCACGGCTGTTGGCAAATAAGGTGATTACGGCGGGTTAGTTGTTAGCTCATTTGCAGAAGGCAAATCTAGTTTGATTTGCCTTCTATTAGGTATGTAAGGCAATGACAACTCAGTACTTTCAATGCGGCTAAAACACCTGAGTATCTAATCAGCCACAGCATTTTTTCATCCTCTTATCCCAGCCGGACAGTGCCGACAGACTTCCTGTTGTTTACTAAAGCTCCAGGGGATGAACCACAGTGTTTTGCTAGTTTGGGGCGGCTTTGTGCCGCTCTTTTTTTAGATGAACGGTCGAGCCTCACCTTGTAAATCAATAAGCTGAATCTATTCTTAGTGTTGATTTCTTCATCTTTTGGTTTCACCATGACTTGTTTTTTAAGCTGTGTGATCTGCTGTACACTGATGCTGTTCCCTCTGCAATCCAGAGCTGAAGATATCATCAAAATCCGGCATTATCATTTGCAGCCCCGCCACGATTTTGCTTTAAAACTGCTGGAGCTGGTGCTGTCAAAAAACGGGACTCCCTACCAAATTCTGGCCGTGAAATCCAATGAAGTATTAACGGAGGGCCGGGTCGAAAAAATGGTGATCGATGGAGAGCTGGACATGTTGTTTATCTCCACTTCCGCAGCACGTGAACACAGTATGATCCCGATTAAAGTCCCCATTTACCGGGGGTTGCTTGGATTGCGGCTGCTACTGATTAAACCTGAAAATAACGAAAAATTTAAACAAATAGCTAAGTTACAGGATTTAAAACCTTATGTGGCGGGTCACAATCCACATTGGAGTGATTTTGCTGTGTTTAAAGCCAATGGCTTAAAAGCGGTCAGCACAACCAGTTATGACGCTTTATTTGAAATGTTAAAGCACGAAAGGTTCGATTACTTCTCCAGAGGCGTCAATGAAGTCTGGTCTGAGTTGGCTCAGCACTCAGATCAACTGGTGATTGCCGATCATCTGATGTTATTTTATCCACACCCTGTCTATTTTTTTGTCGGCAAACACAGGCCTGAATTAGCAGCTTTAGTGGAAAAAGGTCTGGAAATAGCAACGCAGGATGGATCCTACAAAGCCTTGTTTCTGAGTTATTATGCCGACACTATTAAAAAGGCGAATTTAAACCGCAGAACTATGATTTTTTTGCACAATCCGGCTGTGCCAGCAGGCACGGCCCCTATTGATACCAGTTGGTGGTTAACGCCCTGACCCTTGTATAAAAGGAGCAGAGCGTTGTTAGCTTTTTAGCTATCAGGCTAAAAAATACAAGGTTACAGTGCTTTTAAAATAGCATCGACAGTCGCTTTGGCATCGCCAAAACACATTTGGGTATTGTCTTTATAAAACAGCGGGTTGTTAACACCAGAATAGCCAGTGTTCATCGATCGCTTAAAGACTATTACGTTTTGTGCTTTCCAGACCTCCAGCACAGGCATGCCGGCAATGGGGCTGGTTGGATCTTCAGCTGCCGCAGGGTTGACTGTATCGTTGGCGCCAATGACCAGCACTGTGTCGGTGCCGGAGAAGTCGTCGTTAATTTCATCCATTTCCAACACTATGTCGTAAGGCACTTTGGCTTCCGCCAGCAACACATTCATATGACCGGGCATACGACCAGCCACAGGGTGAATGCCAAAGCGAACAGTGATGCCACGCTCTTTCAGTTTCTGGCAGATCTCCGCCACCGGATACTGTGCCTGAGCCACAGCCATACCGTAGCCTGGCGTTATCACCACAGAGCTGGAGTTTTTCAATAAATCTGCCACCTCTTCAGCACTGACTTCTCTGTATTCACCTTGCTCTTCTTCCACTGAACTTTGTTTTGCATCAGCCTGACCAAAACCTCCGGCTATCACAGAAATAAACGAACGGTTCATGGCCTTACACATAATGTACGACAAGATAGCGCCGGAAGAACCGACCAAAGCACCAGTGACAATCAGCAAATCGTTGGAGAGCATAAAACCGGCAGCCGCCGCCGCCCAGCCTGAATAAGAGTTCAGCATAGACACGACCACCGGCATATCAGCACCTCCTATGGAGCTGACCAGATGCACACCAAAGATCAACGCTATCACTGTCATAATCAGCAAAGCGGGCAGGGCGCCATCGAAGCTTACAAAATAAACCAGCAGAGCTGCCGAGCTCAGCAGTGCCAGCAAATTCAGTTTATGTTTATGCGGAAGACTCAAAGGCTTAGAGCTTGCTATACCCTTTAGTTTGGCAAAAGCGACAATAGAGCCTGAAAAGGTGACTGCACCGATGAAGACCCCTAAAAATACTTCAGTTAAATGTACTGTTAACGCAGCACCTGTAGCTGAATGGGTTTCTAAAAAGCTGTTATAGCCAACCAGCACTGCTGCCAAACCAACAAAGCTGTGCAGAATAGCCACTAATTCAGGCATTTGAGTCATTTCAACTTTCAATGCCAGCCGAAGACCTATAGCGCCACCTATAGCCAACGCTATGACTAAAGGCAGCATAGCGTCCAGGCTGACTCCGGCAATAGTTGCGAGCAGGGCTATCGTCATCCCTAAAATACCCAGCCAGTTGCCACGACGGGCGCTTTCCTGTTGAGATAAACCTGCCAGGCTTGCAATAAAAAAAGCAGCAGAGAGCAGGTAAGCTGTGGTGATTAATCCTTGAGTCATGGCTGTTACTCCCCGCCTTTACGAAACATTTTCAGCATGCGCTGCGTCACGGTAAAACCACCTACTATATTGATGCTGGCAATCAGCACTGCCACAAAAGCAAGCACCTGCACCAACAACGAATCGCTGCTGATTTGCAGTAAAGCGCCCAGTACTATAATGCCGGATATCGCATTGGTGACTGACATCAAAGGGGTATGCAAAGCATGAGTCACGTTCCAGACCAGGTAATAACCCACCACGCAGGACAATAAAAATACGGTAAAGTGCGCTAAAAACTCAGAGGGGGCTGAGTAGCCTATCCAGAGTAAAACCAGCGCAGCAAAGCCGATAAACCAATTGGTGTTGATGGACTTTTTCGGCGTTTTGGCAGCTGGTTTTTCAGGGGCGGCCACAGGCTTTGCTGCGGCAGTGACACTGATAGCCGGGGGCGGGAAAGTGACTTCGCCCTGATGCACCACAGACATGTTACGGATAATCACATCCTGCATATCCAGTACCATCTGGCCGTCTTTGGTTTTACATAACAGCTTGGCTAAATTTACCAGATTGGTGCCATAGAGCTGTGAGGACTGAGCGGCTAAACGGCCTGGTAAGTCGGTATAGCCTATAACTTTCACACCTGAGGTGGTTTGAAAAATTTCACCGGTTTGAGTGTATTCGCAGTTCCCCCCTGTGGCTGCTGCCAAGTCGACAATGACTGAGCCAGGTTTCATTGAATCGACCATTTCTTTAGTGATGAGTTTCGGCGCAGGACGTCCTGGAATCAGCGCCGTGGTAATAATAATGTCGACTTCTTTGGCTTGATCAGCAAAAAGCGCCATTTCTGCGGCAATAAACTCTTCCGACATCACTTTGGCATAACCACTTGATGAGGAACCATCTTCGGCAAATTCAAGTTTTAAAAACTCACCACCCAAAGATTCAATTTGCTCAGCCACTTCAAGGCGGGTATCAAAAGCTCTGACAATAGAGCCCAATGAACGTGCAGCACCAATAGCAGCAAGACCTGCCACACCAGCACCAATCACCAGTACTTTGGCCGGTTGTACTTTACCTGCGGCAGTAATTTGGCCACTTAAAAAACGGCCAAAACTATGGGCCGCTTCTATCACTGCACGGTAACCAGCAATATTCGACATAGAGGACAACGCATCCAGCGATTGAGCGCGTGAAATACGGGGCACCATGTCCATCGCCAGTACATTAATGCCTTGAGCAGCAAGACGAGCGACTAAATCCGGGTTTTGTGCCGGCCAGATAAAACTGACTAAGGTGCTGCCTTTTTGCAGTAAACTGATTTCCTGATCTGTCGGCGCATTAACCTTATAAATCAGCTCACTGGCCCAGAGCTTTGCACTATCAGCTACGCTGGCGCCTGCCCGAATATAAGCTTCGTCGCTAAAACCTGCAGCGGCACCAGCACCACTTTCCAGCAGGACACTAAAGCCTAATTTCCGTAGTTGTTCGGTGGTGGCCGGAGTGGCGGCCACTCTGGTTTCGTCTTGTAGTTTTTCTTTGGGGATAGCAATAAACATCCTGACCTCTTGTCCTGTTTTTTTATTTGATCCTGCAAAGCAGAGTGATCGATAGCCCACATCTTCAAGGATGGAGGACACACTTCTTGCGATGGAACTGCAGTACTGCTTGCTTCGGGTTTCCTGAAGGGACTACCACCCCGCCAACACAAAACAATGATGCGGACGGGGGCTCGGTCAGGTGTCTTTGCTCTGCAGCGCCAGACTAAAGCCTTGCTTGCTGTTTGTTGCAGCAAAATTCGGCGTAACGACTATAAAGAAAGGTCAGATCAGTTGACAATGCCTTTTAGTTATAGCTTAGAGGATAGTCGGCAATTTCAGTTTTGCTTTTCAGCAAATAACAGGAAAAAGCTTCGGATAGTCAGTGCAGAAAAGAAAACCCCGGCACAACTGAAGGTTCAGACCGGGGTTTGGGTTGCTAATAAATGCGATCAGGCTACTTTGGGTTCAGTCCGCCCCATACAAAAAGCCCTGAAACTGGCTCAGGGCTTTTGTGCATTTTCAGTGATCTTAGCCTTACTGTGGCTGAGCTGCCTCAAGGATCAGCTTTGCTACCTGTTGTGGGTTTGATGTCATCACAACATGAGAGGCGTCTTTTATTTCAACAATCTTTTTGGCTCCGGCACGTTCTGCCATAAACTTCATTGCAGCGGCCGGGATGTTTTTATCCGCAGTACCGTAGATGGCCCATGACGGAATTTTTTTCCAGGCTGGAGCCCCTGATGCTTCGTGCAATGCCGCTTCAGTGACAGGGCGCTGAGTGGCGGCCATTAAGGCTGCTTCTGCTGCAGGTACGTCTGCTGCGAACTGGGCGCCGAATTTATCCTGTTGAATATACAAATCTTTGTTCCCATCTTTTAAGACTACAGGGGCAGCAAGAGTGGGGCCTAATGTACCGCCTGGGTAACGTCCTGATAATTCCGCAATATTTTCACCTTGTTCCGGAGCAAAAGCGGCGACATATACTAAAGCTTTTACTTTGGTTTGATCTGGTGTGATTTGACTAATTACTGCACCACCGTAAGAGTGACCTACTAAAACAACAGGTCCTTTAGTGTTTGCCACTACATCAGAAAGATAAGCTGCGTCGCTTTTTACGCTGCGCAGTGGGTTAGCGACAGCAATTACAGGGTAACCTTGTTGGTGTAGTTCAGCGACTACGCCATTCCAGCTGGATGATTCAGCAAAGGCGCCGTGTACTAATAAAACCGTTGGTTTCTCTGCGGCAAAAGCTGCGGCACCAAAGGTCAGGCCAAATGTTGCGATAGCTGTGGTTAATAAGCGTGATTTGAAATTAGTCATGTTAGTTTCCTTCTGGGTTTGCAAGCTTAGTGAATGAGTTGCGATCTTTTGGTCGCGCTCAGTTGTTTAATTTTTCGCTCGCTTCAGACAAGGGGTTGTTGTTTTCCCCTTGTTGGCGGCTGTGATTATAGTAAGTCGCCTGACTTTTCTTTTGGGCTCAAATAGTCTAAGTTATGCAACAGATCGTCTAATTCTGCTTTTTTAAATAAAAAACTGTCTATCCAAAGCAATTGGAGTTGCAGCAAGTCGACGATAAATCAGGCCGTATACAGGGTCGTTCGATAGGACTGGCTGGGGATAAACGCAAGCGCGCGGTCAAGGCCGCTGCCGTTTCAGGAGCGAAGGATATTTATGGATCGGTTATCTACGTTGTTAGCGCAATTTGGCATGCACGCGACCACTATCTTTGGTGGAGTGCTTACGACTGAAATAGGTTTTGATGCCACCGACAGAACGGCCAAGTTGCATTTATTGCGCTCTGGTGATGCGGTATTGCTGCTGGGGCAACAAAAACCTGTGCAGATCACAGAGCCAAGCTTGTTATTTATCCCAAGGCCTTGTAGTCATTGTCTGAAAGCGGCACAAGGGCAGAACTCAGATCAACAACTGGAGTTGGTATCTGCTGCGCTGAGTTTTGATGGCGGGCTGGATAACCCGCTGACCACGGCCTTGCCTGCTTATGTGCTGATGCCTTTGGCTGACATTTCTATGCTCAGTGGCAATCTGGATTGGTTATTCGACGAAGCCTTTGCCCAGCATTGTGGCAAAAATGCAGTTTTAAATCGCTTATTTGAACTAGTGGTGATCCAGCTACTGCGCTATATGATGGCGAACCGCAGTGTATCAAGTGGCATGATGGCCGGGCTGGCCGATTTACGCTTGTCAAAAGCCGTTACTTTAATGCATGACCAGCCTGCTAAGGCCTGGTCTGTCGCTGAGCTTGCTACTGCCGCCAGCATGTCCAGAGCCAGTTTTGCTGCTAAGTTCCATAAAGTAGTAGGCATTACGCCAGCTGATTATCTGGCAAGCTGGCGGGTGAGCCTTACGCAAAAACTATTGCGTGAAGGCCGCCCTGTGGCCCTGATTGCAGATGAAGTCGGGTATGAAAGCCCGTCGGCGCTGGCCCGTACTTTCAGACGGAAAACCGGCAGCAGCCCAAGAGAGTGGTTGCAATTGCAGGGGTTGCAATAACAGCATTAGCTAATGCTGGCAGACGCCCTGGTGTATAGCTGTTCATAAGATTTTCTGCGTCTGCTGCCAAGGCTGGACTCAAGTGTTTCATCTGTTACACCAGCCCATTGTTTCGCTCTGTAAATAGTACCGGCATCCGTTTGTACTTTTGTGTCGTGGTGGAAGCGGTCTGGTAGAGTTGAGTTGTAGTCTTCTATTTGCTGAATGATTTGACCGTCAGATAAACCTTCGGCTTTACCTTCTTTAAAGATAGCGATGCGCTTATCGACATGCTGATCAATCAACTGTTCACTCTTAAGCCATTCGTCGTAGTTGACGATGTCGGTTGAGTCCATCCAGCGCGGCGGATAGGTTTCCGTATTGATGCGCAAACCATCCCGCCGATACACCATATCTTCCAGCGGTGTAGCAGGGTCTGGTGCCAAACGGTGAGGCGCGGACACATATGCATCTTTAATCAAAAAGGCCGGGGTGGCGTTGTAACTTTTTTGCAGCTCCAGTGCTTTGTCAGAAATATGCACAATAGTACTAGGCGCTACGTAAGCTGTTTGTGCTGGGTCATCTTCAGTGGATACCGGTACCGCCGGACCTGTTTGTAAAACGTTATTGTAGCGTTCCAGTGCCGGAACCGCGGCTTTAGCAAAATTTTCTATTTTATTAAACATACCATTCATCATGATCCCTTTGATAGCTGGTGTCCCTGAACCTATGTTGATTGTTGCAGTTTTTATGCCTGAGTTTGAAGTAAGTTACAAAAAGGTGAAGTTAAGCGTTGGGATTGACTTCGTAGCCTGCCAGATAGCACAAGGGATAGATGAAAATATGTAGTTGTAACGACAGGGAGGCAATTATTTTCCGTAGAAAAAGGCCTGTGCGGAATTAAACTTCAGCTGCTTGCATAAAAAAGCCCATGTCATTTATGGGCTTCTCTTTTTTAAACAAGAACTAGTGTCAGGCAGGATCTGAAACTTTGCTCTGTGTCTGTTTATCTTCATGTTTTTCTTTGTATTTTTGCGCAAAAACTAAAATAGCCATACTGATGCTGCCAAAAATCAAAAAGCCGGCAGTCACAGGAATAACAGTACCGTTGTACAGCAAGCCTATCACTGTGCCGATAATCATCGACATAATGGATGAGGTTGAGCCAATAATAGCGGCAGCTATACCAGCAACATGGCCCATAGGCTCCATCGCCATGGCATTGATATTGCCAAACACCAGGCCAAAGCAGAAAAACAGCAAGGATGCGTACACAACAAACATCCACAGCTGCACTTCAACCACCAGATGCAGCACTAAAAACAGCGCAGAGCTGATAATAATGCCCCACACAGCGCGGTTAGATAAATGCTGCATTCCCCATTTCTGCACCAAACGCGAGTTCACCAAAGAGGCCGCACCAAACACAACCGCCAGCAGGCCAAAGTACAACGTGAATAACTCGCCTGTTTTAAACAAGTCCTGGAAAATTTGCTGTGACGAATTCAGATAGCCGATAAAACTACCAAAAAACAACCCCATACACAGCATGTAGCACAGTGTAGGCACGTTACTGACGACTTCTTTAAAGCCTTCCATAAAACCTTTAGTACTCATGGTGATACGGTGCTCTTTTGGCAAGGTTTCTTCTAAACGGCAGAAAATCCATACCACGATGAGCAGCGCATAAAATACATAAAGCACAAAAATATCGCGCCATGAACCTACCCATAACACCGCCTGACCCAGGCTTGGCGCCAGAGCCGGCACCATGACAAAAATCATCATCACCAGCGACATAATACGTGCCATATCATTGCCTGAGTATTTATCCCTCACTATAGAAATAGCCGAGACATAAGGGCCTGACACGCCTAAGCCCTGCACAAAGCGGCCGAATAATAAGGTGTTGATATCATTGGCGAAATAACAAATCACAGTGCCGACTAAAAACAGCGCTATACCGCCGTTTAATACTTTCTTACGGCCAGCGGCATCGGATAAAGGCCCACAGATCAGCTGGCCTATCGCCATACCAAAAAACAAGGCACTGACCACCAACTGCGCCTGATTTGGATGACTCATGGCAATATCAGCACGAATAGCGTCCAGCGCAGGCAATAAGGCGTCGATGGAGATAGCAACAATCGACATCAACAGCGCCACCAGCAAGGTAAATTCGCCGGTAGAAATACGCGACTTGGGCGCATGAGTGGAGTAATCAGACATACAACAGCATTCCTTTTTTATACAGCCCGAAAAAGGCGCGGGTAGTTTACCTTTTTTAGCAGGTTTAGGTGCTGGCAAATCTAAACAAATTCAGGGGCACTAGGTTGGGGGTAGCTTTAATCGACTGGGAGTGAGGTCGTTTTTCTGCCAGGTTTGTGCGGTTGCCGGCAATGACTCTGACACCTGCTGCATAAAAGAGCCAATAACCACCATTTATTCATCACCACCTCAAAAGATACAAAAGGTTGCATTAGCCGGATGGTGCGGCTTTGCCAATAACTGTTCTAGTCCTGAATGCTTTCATCTGGTCTACCAAAGGCATTTCTGGTTTGATGTCGCGCTGTTAGTCATTGCGCTGAAAATCATCCGCTAAGCGGGTGAGTTCTTGTAGTTGTGCTGCTTTTTGTTGCTTTTTTAACTGCAAACCTAAGGTCATCAGCAGACAAAGCGGGCATACCACAAGGCTGTATAACTGCAGCAGAACTGTGGGAACCTCTGCAAGGTTCCACCACTGCAACAGCCACAACAAGCCGGAAAATAGTATCAAGGCTACGCAGGATAATTGGGTGTAGAAGTAGTAGCGTAGTGTCAACTGACAGGCGCGGGCACGAAATTGTACCAAGCCACTGCTGCTCCAGTTGTCATAAGCCAGTATAGGTCTGTGCACAGTCCAGCCGACATAAGCCGAACTAATAGCGCCGAGAGCCAGAAATAGGGCGGACAGATAGCCGAGCCAGCCTGGTATCACAAAGGCTAACCAGCAAGCTGCAACTAGCATCACAACAGCACCAAGCCATTCGCCGTACATCAACCACTTTTGCTTGTGTTGACGCCGTTTAGCATGGGTCAAATCTGCGGCTTGTGGCAGCTGTTCGGTTGGTGTGTTTTGTTGTTGCCAGCTTTTGGTCAGGGCGGCAAAGTCAAAATTATCTGCCATGCTGCATAATCTCCATCAGTTCCGTTTTAGCGCGATTTAACCGCACTCTTACCGCGCCCTGGCTTAACTGCAGAATATCTGCGATCTCAGGGGCATCCAAATCTTCCATTGCCAACAAAATAACCTGACGGTTGGCTGGGGATAAGCGCCGTATCGCCTGCATCAGTTGGTGGCTTTGTTGTTGCTCTGTGAGCTCAGTTGAAGGGCAATCCTGTACCAACAGTTGTGGCGTATCTTCATCCAACGGTTGCCATTGCTGACGTTTTGCTCTGGCTATGTGATCAACTGTCACGTTATGCACAATACGAAACAGGTAAGCACGTGGCATCTCTGCTGCCTGAATACGGGTTGCCGACTGATGCAGTGCCAGAAAAATATCCTGTTTTAAATCCTGCCTTGCTGCCGGATCCGCCTCAGATGCCATCAGGGTGCGGCTAATCGCCGCCTGATTTTGTTGCCACAGCTCCAGTAAAAACTGCTCCGGCTGCACAAGGCTGGTGCTGGATAGGGTCAAAAAAACCTCCCTGTTCAATGTATTAGAGTTTTTATCGCAGTTATCAATCTGCCATTAGTAAGTCTGCCCTGACTGGCAAAGTGTTACAAAAAAAAATTAAAAAAAATGTGTAACAGCTGGCAGGAAGGCCATGACTTCTTTAGCAAACAGAATAAGTCTGTCTGACATGCAAACTTAAGCTTTTACAACACTGAGCTGAGATCAACAACGAGGATTATTTTATGGAAACTCTAAACCACTGTCTCTCTGCACTGACAACAGAAGCCCGCTCCAGCGACGCTGAATTTATGGTGCTGTTTATCCTGTTATGGCTGGTGGCTTCTGTACTGCAAAACAAATTTGAAACCAATAACGAGGAGTAAAACATGGAAACTTTAAAGCAATTTTTCGACACCTTTATGCAGGCATGGCTACAAGCGGATCTGGTTTTTTTAGTCGTTTTTGGCCTGTTGTTTGTAATAGTCTGGTTTTTGCCAAGCCTGCTGGCGCTATTATTTAATCGCCAACATGTAGCTAAAATTGCCTTACTCAACATTCCGGCAGGTTTTTCCTGGATAGCCTGGGTTGCATTAGTGGTGTGGGCTGTTACAGGCAAACTGGGCGATAAACTGGCAGAAAAAGCCCGTTTAAAACCCATTGCCTGATACAAAGCTGTTATAACAGCACCTTCTCGCCTTCATTTAAAATCAGCAGCGGCACCTGACTTTCCAGTTGTTGCTGCATATGCAATAAGCGTAATAGTGGCGAGTGCGAGCTAATGTCGCCCATCTGCCAACTGGCATTGCCATATCCCCAGGGGATCATCACTTTGCAACCAAGTTCATCGGCGGCAATTAAAGCATCTTCAGGTGTGGTGTGCACATAACGATACCAGTCACCATGGTCTTCATGATGATAAGAGGCTATCGGCAGCAGGCAGATATCAATATCACCATATTTTTGCTGAATATCTTTAAAATGCTTTGAATAGCCGGTATCCCCGGCAAAAAATAAGGTATTTCCGTTATGTTCTAACAACCAGCCTCCCCACATGGCTTTATTGTCATCATTAAACAATCTGCGGCTGTTAAAATGGTGCGCAGGTACCAGATGTATAGCCAATTCACCCCGTTGGCTTTTGCTGTACCAGGCTTGTTCAATAATGTTGTAACCATTTTCAGGCATATAGTCGGCCATACCTAAGGGCAGATAATAGGTCGGGCTGTTGCCTAGTTGCTCTATGCTGGCATGGCTAAAATGATCGTAATGCAAGTGCGAATATAAGACGGCGTCTGTAGCGCTCAGTTGCTCTGCAGTCAATGTCGGTGTGTAGGGCCTTTTTATAATACCGGCGAAATGCTGAGCCCAGCTTACAGGCCAGTCAAACTGGCCAAACACAGGGTCAATCAGCATTTGCTGGCCATCCGGTGTCTTGACTAAAAAGCTGGCGTGGCCAAGCCACTGCAGACTAAATCCACTATGTAATACAGGAGCTTGTTGCGCTCCGGTATAGCGGCAATCCTGGCCCGGAGTCTTACACTCCACAGCCTGATGCGCCGGATAGCAGTCAGCCTCACAGTTGGCCGGATACTGGCGCTGCTCCACAGGAGTGCGATACAAATTACGATAAGTGCCTTGATGCTCACCATTAGTAAACTGCTCAATGACTGCATCTTTGCCAACCTGGCGTTGGACCTTATTTGGCGTACTACAAGCGCTGAGCAACAGCGTGCTGCCAAGCAGCACGCTAGCTGAAACCCACCTTAGTTTCATCAATAATCCTTTATATATCGTTATGGTTTCCACTAGTGCTGTCTTAATACCATAGCCGGTTTGCGCCCTGCAACCTGCCAGGCTAAAGCGGCCACTGTACACCAGCAAATAGCGAAGGTTGCTGCTGCCGCCAACAGATACCAGAGTGGATTTTGGCTGATCCGTACGCTGAATTCACTTAACCAGCTGTTCAGCGCCCAGAAAGTGGCCGGTATCGCCAGTACAGCACTGATGGCCATCAGTTTTATATATTCGCTGGCCAGTAAATTCACCAGATTAAAACGTCCGGCGCCCAGTACTTTACGCATTGCCACTTCGCGTGAACGTTGCTCGGCACTAAAAGCGGCCAGACCAAATAAACCAACACAAGTTAAAGCTATGGCCAGTGCGGCGAATATAGCTATCACTTTGCCTTGGCGTTGTTGATTCTGGTAAATCGCATTGTAATCATCACTCAACCAGCTGAGTTTTAAATCCTGACGCTGCAGACGCTCGGTAAGCAACTGCTGTACTTTATCGCGGGCAGTCACAGCCATTTGAGGATCCATGCTAAGCATGATATTGGCGTACGTCATAGGCGAGCGGCCACAAATCAACAGTAAAGGCTCTTGTTGTTTTAAGGCCGATCCCACCTGAATATCTGCAACTACACCCACCACCTGCATCCGTAGCACTGGAACGTCTCCAGGCAGCAGCCATTGCTGACCAATCGCATCCTGCAGATTTTCGTAGCCCGCTTTACGTGCCAGCGATTCGGTAATAATCACTGCCGCTGTGGCATGATCGTCATGTTTTTGATACCAGTCGCTTTGATAGGTTTCACTAAAATCCCTACCTGCCAGCAAAGTCAGACCTGCGGTTTTGGCAATATCAAAGCCTGTGCCCATCTGTGAAATAGGTGGCAGCGCCGTGTCCACATTTTGGCCTGGCAGCTGAATATTCATCGCCTGAGAAATGGTGTCGGTGATTTGCATGTCCAGCATTGATGCTGCATTGACACCTTCTACCTTTTGCAGGCTTTGTAACAGGTTTTGATTTTCAGCATGAAATAGCAGGCTGTTATCCATAGCATTCACCATTAATCTGGCTTCACGCTGATAACCCGTGCTCTGGTTTTGCAGCAGCTGTAATTGCTGCTGCAATACAACGCTTGATACCAGTAAACCTATAGTAATAGCGCCTTGCAGTACCAGTAAGCTTTTACGTAACCACACAGCGGTGTTGCCACGCTGAAAATCACCACTCAGTACTTTTTTCGCATCAAAAGCAGAGATAAATACCGCCGGATAGACACCAGCCAGTACACCCACACTGAACACACTCGCCAGTAAAATCAGGCCAAAGTCGCCGATATAATTCAGCTGAAGAGGACGGTTCACCAGCAGGTTAAATTGTGGCAATACCAGCTCTACCATAACTGCTGCCAGTAAACCCGCGCAGCAGGCGATCAGTAAGGACTCCAGCATAAACTGCACAAACAGCTGACTGCGGCTGGCGCCAAGCGCCTTGCGGACACCGACTTCTTTTGCCCGCATAGCGGCACGAGCTGTGCTCATATTGATAAAGTTAATGGCGGCAATCAGCAGCAATAAGGCAGCCAATACCAGACAAATATTAACAGTGCCGGCAGATCCATTAACTTCAAATTCGTAGGCCAGATTGGAGTGCAGATGAATATCGGTCAGGGCACGAAGTTGCAATTCAGTAACTTTGCCACCCTGATAGGCCTGCTGGTTCAATTCTGTGGTTAACTGTTGTAGTAAAACGGCTTGATCTACATCGGTTGGTAAGTGGATATAGCTATAGACGTTATTTATTGCCAGACGGCCAGTTGCCACTTCATCGCTGATCCGGCGTAATGAGCCCGCCTTAAAATGGCTTTGTTCAGGCATGCGATATAAGGCGCTAACGCTGTAACGCTGCTCTCCCAGTTGGAACTGCTGACCAAGTACTTCAGTATGACCAAATAACCGCATGGCCTCCTGCTCAGACAGCGCTATTTGGTTGGGCTGCGTTATAGCCGCAGTTAAATCGCCTCGCAGTACCTCAATCTGGAAAAAATCTGTGATATTGGCATCCACAGCCTGAGCTTTTTCTAAAGTCAGTTGCTGGCTGGACCCCGCCAGCCGCAAAGCTGGTGCACCGCTGTTAATACGGGTGACCTGAATTCGTTTATCATAGTTTTCCAGCACGGCTTTCATCGCCGGGCTTGAGACTGGAAAACGCTGATTCACTGGCAGAAAAAACTGCTCCAATCGGTAGCTGCTTTTGGCATTCGGATGCATGCTGTCATAACCCAGTTCATAACTGGCGTAGAGCAATATCAGCAAGGCAGAAGCCAAACCTGTGGTTAAGCCCAAAAGGTTCAGCGCCAAATGCGTTTTATGCCGCAATACAGCCCGTATGCCAGTGGTGAAATAGTTGCCTATCATGCTGAAAGAGTTAAGCATATTTGGCCTCCAGCGCGCGCTCGGTAATGATCTGACCATCCAGCATTCGCACTATACGGCTGGCGTAACGTGATTCATGTTCAGAGTGGGTCACCATCACCACAGTGGTGCCTTCGCGGTTGAGCTGGCGCAGCATCTGCATCACTTCTTCACTGTTTTTAGAGTCTAAATTCCCTGTAGGTTCGTCGGCTAAAATAAGCGCTGGGTTAATCACCAAAGCACGGGCTACCGCAACCCGTTGTTGCTGACCGCCGGAGAGCTGCAATGGCAAATGATCGGCCCTGTGGTCAATTTGCATGCGTTTTAAGATGGCTTCCACCCGGCTTCTGCGTTCAGTGGCGGCTACGCCCTGATACTGCAGCGGCAGCTCAACATTTTGAAATACTGTTAACTCATCAATCAGGTTAAAGCTTTGAAACACAAAACCCAGCTGGGTTTTACGCAGCTCTGCCAATTGCTTTTCGCTGTAATGAGCAATGTCAGTGCCCTGAAACAAATAAGCACCAGAACTTGGGCTATCCAGCATGCCCAGAATGCTGAGTAAGGTGGATTTACCGCAGCCGGAAGGGCCCATAATGGCGACGAAGTCGCCTTGTTCTATGTGCAGGTCAATCTGGTTTAATGCTGTGGTTTCAAGCTCCGCAGTGCGAAATACGCGGTTTAATTGTTGTAATTGGATCATGGAATAGTCCTTATTGCTCTAATTGAATAGTATCGGCTTGTGCGAAATCGCGATAGCCGGAAATGATCACCTGATCACCGGCACGCAGGCCGCTGACAACTTCAATCTGGTTGGCGCTTTGTTTACCCAAAGTGACGGCTTGTTTGCGCGCAGTGGCTGTTTTGCTGTCGAGCAGATAGACATACTGGCCAGCACTGTCGGTCAGATAAGCGCCACGTGGCAGCACCAGCGTTTCGCGCTGCTGGGCTTCGAGTTGCAGTGTCAGGTTCACCGACTGGCCACGTTTTACCTGCTGCTCGCCCGGCAGAGTAAATTCAAGTTGGAACTGGTTATTGACTACCCGGCTGTCAACCCGACTGACCGTCAGTTGCAAGTCCTGTTGATTCACTCTGGCTTTGGCTTGCATGCCTGTGCTGACGCGGCTTAAATAAAACTCATCGACACTGGCCACTAACTTGTACTTGTCGGGGATATCAATTTGCCCCATACGGCTGCCCGGAGCCCGGGATTCACCAGCCTCAACGTTAAACTCGCTTAAATAACCGCTGACCGGAGCCCGCACCAACAGGTTTTGCACGTTCTGCCGGGCAAATTCGAGGTTTTTGGTCAGCATAGCCACACTTTCACTTAACTGGCTTAATTGCTGCTGGCGAATGGCTTCATCTTGTTTTTGCTGTTGATGCGTCAGCGCTAAACGCTGTTGCTGATAGCGCAAATCCTGCTGCAAATTCAGCAGGGTTTCTTTAGCCAATACGCCACTTTTAACCAGTGGCTCTGTCTGGGCCAGGTTGCGTTTCAGTGTCACCAGTTGATGTTCAATATCCAGCACATCACGTTTCAGATTTAATCTGTTGGTTTCAATGGTCATTTGGGTGTTACGCAGAAAATTCATCTGCTCTGTGACCTGAGCTTCACGGCTGATGAGATCCAGCTGCAAGGCTGTGTTGCTTAGCTTGACCAGAGGCTGGCCTTGGATAACAAACTGACCCTGTTCAATCAGTTTTTCTTCAACACGGCCACCTTCAATTACATCCAGATACACCGTCTGCTGCGGCATCACATTGGCGCGCAGCGCTATGCTTTCCTGCAGGCTTTGCTGCTGCACTATGGCAGTGCTGACTGAGCTTAGTGGCAACGCCAATGACATTTGAGCACTGGCTTGCCAGGTACTGCCAAACCAGGCTGTGCCTGCAAGCAGTGCAACCACCATAGCTGGCGCGGTCAGGCGACGGCGGGTTGTAGGCGTGATTTTTTTATCCATTGGTATGCTCCCAAAAATCCTGTGTTGTGAGCTTAATAACGCAATGGCTGTGCCAGAATTTAAGTTATTGTTTATCAATGGTTTATTGTTTTTGGTTGTTTGGAACTGTCCGCTGGTGATACAACCCACTGTCCATAAATGGACAGTGTGAAAAGGCCTTAAGCTATTGGATTTAAAAGACTGTTGCGAAGGCATGGCGTTTTCGGTAGGGTTCTGGCATCAACCGCAAGGACGTAGCAATGAAACAGCCCTATAAGGTACTGGTACTGGATGATAACCACGACATTCTGATCGCCAGCCGTATTTTTTTGAAGCAGCATTTTGCCCAGGTCGTGACCATACAAGAGCCTGCGCTTTTGCTGACGACATTGAACTCGGAGCACTTTGATTTATTGCTGCTGGATATGAATTTCAGCCGCGATACCCAAAGTGGCGAAGAAGGTTTGTTTTATTTAAAACAGGCATTAAAGGCGCAGCCAGAGCTAAAAGTAGTGATGATGACCGCTTACGCAGCCTTGCCTTTGGCGGTAAAAGCTATGCAAAGTGGGGCGGCCAATTTTATTGCTAAACCCTGGCAGAATGAGCAGCTATTACAAACACTGCAACAGGCGTTGCAACAGCCAAGCCAATACACTTCTGCTCAACAAAACCCAACTTTGCGTGCAGCATCAGAAAACACGGCCACTATTCCACTTTTGGGAGAAAGCCCGGCTATGCAGCAGGTGCTGCGCACCATTGAAAAAGTAGCGGCCACTGATGCCAATGTATTGCTGCTTGGCGAAAGTGGCACAGGTAAAGCTTTGGTTGCTCAGGCTATTCATCAGGCTTCCAAACGTGCCGCCGCGCCTTTTGTCAGCGTGGATATGGGCAGTTTAAGCACTAGCTTGCTGGAAAGTGAGTTGTTTGGTCATAAAAAGGGCGCTTTTACCGATGCAAAAAGCGATTATGCCGGCCGTTTTGTTGAGGCCAGTGGCGGCACTTTGTTGCTGGATGAACTGGCGAATTTGGCGTTGCCACAGCAAGCCAAGCTACTGACCGCATTGCAAAACCGCACTGTGGTGCCTGTGGGCGCCAGTCAGGCTGTGGCTGTGGATATTCGTTTAATTTGCGCCACCAACGAAAACCTCTATCAGGCGGTGACAGAGGGCAGCTTCCGTCAGGATTTACTCTATCGTATCAATACGGTGGAGATTGTGTTGCCACCCCTTCGTGAGCGTAAAGAAGATATTCCTTTGCTGCTCGATTGGTATCTGGAGCATTATTCTCAGCGCTATCAGCGCGATGCTTTACACATCAGCGCCGCCGATAAGCGCACTCTGCAGAGTTATGACTGGCCAGGTAACGTACGGCAATTAGCGCATGCAGTAGAGCGTGCTGTGGTATTGGCCGAGGGCAATACGCTGGATTTTAGTCAGTTGCAAAGTTCTGCACAGAACGCGCCAGCGACAACTGCTTCTGAGCAAGAGGCTGATACTGAGTTTTTCCTCGAATTTGTTGAAGAAAAAACCATTCGCCAGGCGCTGCAGTATTATCAGGGCAATGTCAGTCAGGCAGCGAAAGCGCTGGGGTTAACCCGTGGTGCTTTATACCGGCGGTTGGAAAAATATGGCCTTTAATACTCGTTTGTTGGTACTGCTTAGTAGTTTTGCTGTATTGCTGATTTTAGCCTACAGACAATGGCAAAGCGGAGCATCGGCCTTTGCCGTTGCGCTAACTTTGGCCGCGGTATTGGCGGCCTGGTTGATTTGGCAACACTGCAGCACCCGCCAGCGCCAGACCGCTTTGGTGCTTAAAGCGTTGGCGAATCAGGATACTTCGTTAAATCTGCGCGACCAGCCAGAACTACAACAGTTACTGGCTCAGGTTCAGTTGCAATTAGGCAACAGCCGCCAGCAAGCAGAAGCCAAAGCCCAGTATTTGCAAACTCTGCTGAGCCAGTTGGATGTCGCAGTACTGGAATTTTCAGCTGAAGGGCAACTGTTACAAGCCAACCCGGCAGCGCTGCGTTTGTTGTCAAAATCACAGCAGCAACAGCTGCAACAAGGTCGCTTTGATGAGGTTAACTTAGCGCAACTGGCCGCTATGCTGCACAGCACCACTACGCATTATCAGGGCCAGTTGCAATGGCTGCAGCAAGGCCACACCGACAGGCTGGCGCTGAGCATTGTCTGTAGCCGCATTCAGGGCCAGCTGCGTAAACTGGTGACGCTGCAAAGTATTAATCAGGCGCTGCTTCAGCAGGAAGTGCAGGCCTATCAGCAACTGACCAGGGTACTGACCCACGAAATTGCTAACTCTGTTACCCCTATGGCGTCTTTGGCGCAAAGCTGCCAGCAGATTTTGCCTGCGGCAGGTACTGTGCTAAGTCAGGATGATCATGCTGATCTTTGCGAAGCGCTGACGACCATTCACAGGCGCGGCCAGCATTTGGCCGATTTTATCCTGTCGTTTAAACAGCTAAGCCAGCCGGTACATGCGAATTTACAACAGACCAATCTGGTGGCTATTGTCAAAAATTGTCTGGCCTTACAGCGTGATGCCCTCAGTCAGTCTGGAGTTGAGCTAAAGATGGATTTACCCAACCAAGCCCTGCTTTGGCTGGATGAAGCCCTGATGGAGCAAGTACTGATTAACCTGCTGCAAAATGCAATGGATGCGATGCAGCACAGTGAGCAAAAACAACTCAGCGTGAAGCTCGAACGCACCGCACAACAGCAATGGCAATTGGATATCAGCGACAGCGGACCAGGTATACCGCCGGAAGTCGCGCAGCAAATTTTTATTCCGTTTTTTACCACTAAGGCTACAGGCTCAGGCATAGGCTTACCTTTATCGCGGGCTCTGTTGCAGGTGCAGGATGCTCAGCTGGAATACAAACCAGCAGATCAAAGCGGCAGTTGTTTTAGTATCCGCTTTTCGCAGTAGCTTTTGGACTGCTTTCCAAACCTTGCTGCAACCAATCCAGCAGTAATCTTACCTTCACTGGTAAATGCCGGTTCAGTGGATACAAAGCCCAGATGCCTTCGTCGGACGGTTGTTGCTCTGGCAATAAAGCCACTAAACGGCCATCCTCTAAATAAGGTTGCAAGTAATAATCTGGCAGCTGCGTGATGCCTAAACCTTTGAGTACCGCATCTGTTAACGCCACGCCGCTATTACAGCGCAAATATGGCTGGGGTTTAAATTGCAGTTTTTGGCCTTGCTGTTCAAAACGCCAGAAATCGACAGATCCCACTAAGCATCGATGCTGATGCAATTCGGCCACAGTAGTGGGGTTACCAAATTTTTGCAGGTAGTCGGGGCTGGCGCATAAATACAAAGTGCGTTTGCCTAAGGCCTTGGCCTGCAAGCTCGAATCGTTAAGAGTTCCTAAGCGTATGGCGCAATCAAAACCGCCTTGCACTAAATCCAGTTGATCGTTAGTCAACTGCAAATCCAGCTGCACTTTGGGGTAACGTAATAAAAATTCATGCAGCAAAGGCGCAATAAATTGCTCGCCATAATACACAGGGGCGGTAATTTTTATCGCACCTGAAGGTTCGTGTTGCAGGCTGGTCAACAGCTGATTGGCTTGTTGCAAACCGTTGACCAAAGCCCGGCAATGTTGGTAATACAAAGTGCCTTGTTCAGTCAGTCGTACCTGGCGGGTGGTGCGAAGCACCAGTTTGCAGTTCAGCCGCTGCTCTAATTGCAGTACGGTGCGGCTAACCTGAGCCACTGAAATGCCTAAGACTTTGGCCGCTTTAGAAAAACTGCCAAGTTCTGCTACCGACACAAATTCGCTGATGCCTTGCCATTCTTTCATTTATGCAAAACTCATTTGTTATTTGCAGGGATTATCATCTAATAAGAAAAAATTACAATAAGCTATAGTAACTACTAATCTGGTTTGGAGAACAAAAATGAAAATGATCAAAACGCGTGCTGCTGTGGCCTGGGGGCCGGGTCAACCATTAAAAATTGAAGAAGTGGATTTAATGCCACCACAAAAAGGCGAAGTACTGGTACGTATAGTGGCAACAGGTGTTTGCCATACCGACGCTTATACCTTGTCGGGTCAGGATTCTGAAGGCAAATTCCCCTGCATTTTAGGCCACGAAGGTGGTGGTGTGGTTGAAGCTATAGGCGAGGGCGTCACCAGCGTGGCTGTGGGCGATCATGTGATCCCTTTATACACGCCTGAATGCGGCAAATGTAAATTCTGTTTATCTGGCAAAACCAACCTGTGTCAGGCCATTCGAGCCACTCAAGGTCAGGGTTTAATGCCAGATGGTACCACTCGTTTTTCTAAAGATGGCCAGCCTATTTACCACTACATGGGCACTTCTACTTTTTCTGAATACACTGTGCTGCCGGAAATTTCGTTAGCCAAAATTAATAAAGCTGCACCTTTAGAAAAGGTCTGTTTATTAGGTTGTGGCGTCACAACGGGCATGGGCGCTGTGATGAATACCGCCAAAGTGAAAGAGGGTGATACTGTTGCCGTCTTTGGTTTAGGTGGTATAGGTTTATCTGCCATTATTGGCGCTGTAATGGCCAAAGCCAGCCGTATTATTGCCATCGATATCAACGAGTCTAAGTTTGATATTGCCCGTCAATTGGGCGCTACTGATGTGATTAACCCAAAGAATTTCGACAAGCCTATTCAGGATGTCATTGTTGAAATGACAGATGGCGGCGTTGATTTCTCCTTTGAATGTATCGGTAATGTCAACGTGATGCGCTCGGCTTTAGAGTGTTGCCACAAAGGCTGGGGTGAGTCGGTGATTATTGGTGTGGCGCCTGCTGGTGCTGAAATCTCTACCCGGCCATTTCAGTTAGTCACAGGTCGGGTATGGCGTGGTACTGCTTTTGGTGGTGTCAAAGGCCGCACTGAGTTGCCGGATTATGTAGAGCGTTATTTAAAAGGTGAGTTTGAACTCGATACCTTTATCACTCACACCATGCCATTGGAGCAAATTAACGAAGCTTTTGATTTGATGCATGAAGGCAAATCCATCCGGACTGTGATCCACTTTTAGTTCATTTTTATTAAAAGCCCGGTTCGCCGGGCTTTCTCTGCACAAGGATAAAGCAATGACGTTAATTCAGTTATCCGAACATAAGCTGTTTGCTGGCCGTCAGATTAAATATCAGCATCACTCAGATTCAGTCAAAGGATTGATGCAATTTTCGGTTTATTTGCCGCCAGCCGCTGAAAAACAAAAAGTACCAGTGTTGTATTGGTTGTCCGGTTTAACCTGCACCGATGAAAACTTTTCGGTCAAAGCTGGTGCGCAGCGTGTAGCTGCAGAGCTGGGCATAGCTTTAGTGATCCCGGACACCAGCCCACGAGGTGAGCAAGTGGCGGACGATGCAGCTTATGATTTAGGTCAGGGCGCTGGTTTTTATGTCAATGCGACACAAGAACCTTGGGCTGCGCACTACCAGATGTATGACTATATCAGCCGGGAATTGCCAGCTTTAGTGGAAGCTCATTTACCTGTAACTGCGGCCAAAGCCATCAGTGGTCATTCAATGGGCGGCCATGGTGCTTTGGTGATAGCGCTGCGTGAAGTGGGGGCTTATCGCTCTGTGTCGGCTTTTTCACCTATTTGCCAGCCGACAGAGTGCGATTGGGGTAAAAAGGCCTTTACTGCGTATCTTGGCAATGATCAAAGCCAGTGGTTACAGTACGACGCGAGTTTTTTACTGGCACAAAAACAAAGCAGTTTGCCTATGCTGATTGATCAAGGCGAGGGCGATCAGTTTTACCCGTCACAGCTACGCACTGAATCTTTAATCGAAGCCAATCAGCGCAGCCAAAGCGGAGCGCAAATTCGTTTGCAGCCTGGTTACGATCACAGCTACTTTTTTATCAGCAGCTTTATTGAAGAACATTTGCGTTTTCATGCAAGGCACTTAAAAGGCTAAAGGAAATTTGGTTGTAACTGAATTTTCTCTTGCCTCAACTCCATGAGCGCGGCTAAAATGCCCCCGCGCTTAGGGGAGTAATTTACAAAACCGCCAGGTTTTGTGTTGTTGTCAACATACTTGTACCTCAATGTACATGGCAACAACGTCCCGTTGATCGTCGCTGATCAGGTATTAATGAGACCTAAGACAACTTACTAACCCCAGGCGGGAGTTGGTTCGTTGTCTTATGTTTAATGATCCCGCCAGGTGCAGTTTATGTTTTTCGATGCCTTTGTTGCCTCCTTCGCTTCTGTAACTGTTGCAGAAATTGGCGATAAAACTCAGCTTTTGTCTTTGTTCCTCGCAGCCCGTTTTCGTTCCCGTGGCGCTATCATTGCCGGTATTCTGGTTGCTACTTTATTGAATCACGCAGCATCGGCCTGGTTTGGTGCCTGGGTGGCGCAGTTTATTCCACAAGGTTGGCATGCCTGGTTGTTAGGCGGCTCTTTTATTGCGGTGGCCTTGTGGTTACTTATTCCGGATAAAGACGACAGCGAAGAAGTCAGCGTTCTAAAATACGGTGCCTTTTTTGCCAGCTGTATTTTGTTTTTCCTGGCAGAAATTGGTGACAAAACTCAGGTGGCTACTGTGCTGTTGGCTGCCACTTATCCTGAAACCTGGCAGGTGATTTTAGGCACCACTATCGGCATGTTGGCGGCCAATGTGCCTGTAGTCTATGCCGGTAGCTGGTTGCTGGAACGTATTTCATTAGACTGGGCGCGCCGTGTCGCATGTGCAATCTTTATGCTGCTGGGTATCATCACTATTGTGATGTACTAGAAAAACAGCTTTAGGTTCAAATCGGGCTTTATTGCGTCAGAGTGAATTAAAAAACCGCGATGTATTGCTACAACGCGGTTTCATTTTTTCACAGCTTTTTACGTCAGTTATAGGGTGTTATTTTACCTTAAGGAATCAGAAAACAGCCCTGACACTTAACGCATAACGACGGTCTGTCGTGAAGCTCAGCGCATCAGTTCTATCACCTGCCTGATTCATTTGATACTGGGTTTTGGTTTCAGTATTCAGCAAGTTACTGCCCTCTATACCCACTTTCCAGTTGTCGTTAATGCTGTAGTACAAGCTGGCGTCCATCATGCCTGAAGCTTTGGCAAAGGCTGGTACGTATTCTTCAGATTCACGTAAGGTTAACAGGTACTCAGAGCGCCAGGTGTAGGCCAGACGGAATGAAATATCCTCGTACTCATACATACCGACGATATTCATATTCTGATCTGAGTAACCTTGCAGCGGCAAACCACCAAATACACGGAAGGTATTACGATTGTCTGCGATAGGATTACCATTTTCATCAAAACCTAAAGTACCTTCTGAAATGGCGTTAGGGTCTTCCAGACCACTTTGGTCTATATAGGTGTAGTTAAACTGCAAACCTAAACCGCGCCATGCGCCCGGCAACATATCGTAGAATTGAGAGTACGAAAATTCAGCCCCACGAATAGTACCTGAGCCTGTGTTCGCCGGACCATAAGCCGATACGTCGTAATCCACACCGTTGTAGGTGACATCCAGATCAAATTGTCTGTTGCGGATTATATTGTCCAGCTTTTTGTGGAATAAGCCGACATTGATAAAGCCGCCATCAGCGAAATACCATTCTGCTGTTAAATCCAGATTAATAGATTCTTCCGGTTCCAGATAAGGGTTGCCTGCCAATGCAGTCACTTCAATATCGTCGATGGCAACTACAGGGTTATTGACTTCATCCTGATCCGCTCCTGGCGTTTGCAGACGACGGGTGTAATCCAAATCCAGCAGACTGATATTGCGTGCATCCACTAAGCTTGGGTAATACAAGCCCTGAGAGGCACCAAAGCGCATCACTAAATCTTCGGCTACTTCAAAGTTCAGGTTTAAGCTTGGCAATACCGCGCTGTAACCTGTACCGTCCACAGTGCTCAATTGTGAATCACCCGAAGCGAGATCGTAATAACGCTTATATTGTGGTTGCTGCAACACAGTGTTCAGCGAGGTACCTGGCTCACCACGTTTTGTCGTGGATGGCTGCACGAAAGCGCCGGTAGACTCCAACTGGTAGTTTACAAAACGTAAACCAAGGTTACCTTTCACCGGAGTGCTCAGGTCGACCAGCTCAAAATCACCGCGCACGTAAAACTCTGTACGTTGTTCATTGGATGAGCTGATGTTATGTGCCGCATAAGGCCCCTCAACACGGTTAGGTTTATCGGCATAAGGAACATAAGTGCCGGTACAGACGCCGTTATTGGCTGCACTCAGAGTTGCGTTATGCCATCCGTCTTTACAACCCTGACGCAATGAATCTGCATAGTTTCTCACCAGGTCCATTTTAGGGAACAGGAAGTTATTCACATTGCCAACAAGAACTTTGCCATTGTAATAATCAGAAAAATCAACACGTTCAAATAACTCAGGTCTGTTGACTGCAGCTGCTGCGTTACGATCATTCATGTCCCATGGCGTACCAATAGCAGACCAACCTTCGTATGCAGTATCGCGTACTGTCAGGTCTTTATTTGTGTAGTAAAAACCTGTTTTAATGCCGGTGAACACACCATCGAGTTCATAACTGGCGTCAAATTTAAAGCTGTCAGCTTTTGCAGTGTTGTGCTCTTCCTGCTCCATACCGCTGCCAAGGAACAGATTAGGCACAGGTCCATTCCAATCACTGTTTGGAGACCAACCTGGTGTCAGAATGTTATCGCTCAAAAACTCCACTGTCGGGCGGTCGCCACGCATATCCAGGAAGTAAGGTGATACCGCATGAACATGGTTGCCACGGGTTTGACCTGACATGCTGTAGTTATGCACCACTTTTTCAGAGTCAATGTGCTGATAATCTAACTCTAGCTTTAATCTGTCCGTAGCTTTTATCTTCAGGTTGAGTGAAGTGTCTTCCACCGTATTTTCGTTGTAGTTCCAACGACTACGATAGAAAAATGGTGTTTCCGGACTGACACCAAGTGCAACACCTGAGGTAACAAATCCATTGTTTGTGGTTAAAGGATGGCCGTTGGCCGCATCGTCCCGCCAGTTTTGGGAGGAGCCCATAAAACCTTTAAAACCCTGAGCCGCCTGACCGATTTGACGTTCGTTCCACTCTAAAGATGCATCAGAATTAATGTGTTCTAAAGTGGCAACTATGGTGTCGTCTGTGTTCGCCCATTGCAAAGACGAAGTGAAGCCTGTGCGCTCGCGATCATTATCCGCTGTGCTCATATGAATGGCTACCGGCACATGCCAGACGCTGCCTGCTGGTTGACCCGGAAGTCCCGGACCATCGACAGGGGAGCTAGGGTCAACACCAGTAATGCCTCCCCACTGATCTGTGGTAGGTATAAAAGAATCTCCACGGGAGTGGAAATTACCTAAACCCACGCCATCACCCCGTGATTTGTATTCTGATTGGGATGCCGCGATCAGAAAGCCAAACTTACCGCTTTTGGTTTCCCAGCTATCAGAAAAAAGGCCTGAGAAAGAAGGGGTGACTTCTTCGCGGAAATCACCGTAGTTTGCTTTTGTGCTGAAGGCCACGACTCTTTTGTCAGAATCAAAAGGTTTGCGGGTTACAAGGTTGACAGTGCCGGCTATGCCGCCTGAGATCAAGTCGGCCGTCTGGTTTTTAACCACTTCCACTGAGCCCAGTAGCTCTGCAGGAAAGTCTTCATAGCTCAGACCGCCCCATGGGTTTGCACTGAAAGCACCACGGCCGTTTACTTCAGAGCGCACACGATCCAGACCACGCACCAATACACCTGTTCCTTCATCGGCATAGTGTTTTGGGTCGTCAGAAGAAGCAAAGCGCTCAATGGTGACACCAGGAACACGCTGCAAAGCTTCGGTTACGGATTTATCCGGCAGTGCGCCTATGTCTGTTGCAGTGATGACATCTTTCACTGTGTCAGCAAAACGCTTTAGATCCTGAGCTGACATAATACTGCCCCGGATCCCTTTTACTTCAATAACTTCTAGTGGTTCAGCCTTTTTTTCGCTAATGACACCGCTGTCATTTTTTGGCAAATCTTGTGCATGCAGCCACGCAGGGCTCATGCCCAACAAAGCTGCAGAAATAGCCAGGCTAATTCTGGCTCGTTTAGTGCTTTTGGTGCTGTTGTTATGACAGTTAGCGCTGTAGTGATGATAGTTATTGTTGTGTAATTCAGACATAGTTTAAGTCTCTTCTGTTCTTGTTTTAATTCATGCAACCTGTCAGTCATGGTCCCACTGACATCGCCATGAGATATTGACTCTGCTCTTCCTGTTCAAAGCTGCCATTACTACCATATATGCCAAGCTCTAATGTTACTTTGTACCATGATGATTGAAAAGTAAACATAGATTGATGAAAAAAAATGCATCAAATCGTGTTGGGTTACAGGCAAGCTGCTCTTTGTTATTGATTATTCATATGTTACCAAGTAACAAAAACGCAGAAGAAATGAGAGTTTTGAGCCGCTGCAACGCTGTTTTCCCTGTTACGAACTTGCGAAGTAAGGAAGGTCAAGGCGGCAAATCGCCAGAGCATTGCAATCACATTCTGAGCTGCGGCAACAGTAATCTCGGGCTTTCGCGCTATGATGTTGCTACGTTGATACAAACAGGCCATAAAATTCAGGTCGTTATATAGGCACTTTTATAGCCACAAGCTAAGTTCTTGGTCTGTGATGGCGCGTGGCCAGACTTTCGGCTAAATTTTATTCGGCAAAAGAGCTGAAGCAGTTCAGCTTAAAGTTAGTAATCCTTCACTTAAACAAGTATAATGCGCGGCCATTTTTGGCAGGCAAAACCGAGTGAAACAACAGATGCAAATGAATCAGGCCCCTTTAAGAAAATCCGCAGCAGTGGACCGCATGGCGGCCGAGCGGGGACTATTTTCTTATCCTAAATACTGGGCTGAGTCCTTTGGTACTGCACCATTTTTGCCAATGAGCCGGGCCGAGATGAAACAACTGGGCTGGGACAGCTGCGATATTATTCTGGTGGTCGGTGACGCTTATGTCGATCACCCGAGCTTTGGCATGGCTGTGGTAGGTCGTATGCTGGAAAGCCAGGGTTTTCGTGTGGGTATGATTGCTCAGCCCGACTGGTCGTCCAAAGATGCTTTTATGACACTTGGCAAACCCAACCTGTTCTTTGGTGTCTCTGCCGGCAATATGGATTCGATGATTAACCGCTACACAGCGGATAAAAAATTACGTCATGACGATGCCTACACGCCTGGCAATGAAGGCGGTAAACGACCTGACCGTGCAGTGCTGGTCTATTCGCAGCGCTGTAAAGAAGCCTACAAAGATGTGCCTGTGATCATCGGTGGTATTGAGGCCAGCCTGCGCCGTATTGCCCATTATGACTACTGGCAGGAAAAAGTTCGTCGCTCCATTATTTTTGATGCCAAAGCCGAGATGCTGATTTACGGCAACGCCGAACGTCCGCTGATTGAAGTGGCACATCGTATTGCCAATGGCGAAGATATCAATACGCTGCATGATATTCGTGGTACTGCGGTGATCCGCAAAGAGCCTTTACCTGGTTGGCGTGGCGTCGATTCTACCGCTATTGATAAAGTTGGCAAAATTGACCCTGTGCCTAATCCTTATGGTGCAGATGATGTAGGTTGTGGCACTTTCTCTGAGTTTGCGCAGCAAGGCATCGACTTAAGCAAAGCGCCAGAAGTGGAAGCCAAGCCGATACTGGTGCAGCCGCCACGGCAAAAACCCTGGGAAAAAACTTATGTCAAACTGCCTGCTTATGAGCAGGTCAGTGTCAACAAAGCTTTATATGCCCATGCTTCACGTATTTTGCACCAGGAAACTAACCCGGGTTGTGCCCGCGCTATTTACCAACGCCATGGCGATCGGCATTTATGGGTCAATCCTCCGGCATTCCCGCTGACTACAGAAGAGATGGACGGTGTATTTGGTCTGCCTTATCAACGTGTGCCTCATCCTGTGTATGGCAAGGCGAAAATTCCTGCGTATGAAATGATCAAAACCTCGGTCAATATTATGCGTGGCTGTTTTGGTGGCTGTTCATTCTGTTCTATTACGGAACACGAAGGCCGCGTGATCCAAAGCCGTTCGCAGGAATCGATTTTAAATGAAATTAAACAAATTCGTGACAAAGTGCCGGGCTTTACCGGCGTGATCTCGGATTTAGGCGGTCCAACTGCCAATATGTATCGCTTACGTTGTAAAAATCCAAAAGCGGAGCAAACCTGCCGCCGGCCTTCTTGTGTCTATCCGACTATTTGTGAGCATATGGACACAGACCAAAGCCCGACCGTAGATTTATACCGTGCTGCCCGTAAAGTGGATGGTATTAAAAAGATTCTGGTGGCATCCGGCGTTCGTTACGATTTAGCTGTTGAAGATCCAAACTACGTTAAAGAGTTAGTGCAGCACCATGTCGGTGGTTATTTAAAAATAGCCCCAGAGCATACCGAAACAGGCCCACTGTCGAAGATGATGAAACCTGGCATGGGCGCTTATGACAAGTTTAAAGAAATGTTCGACCGCTTCAGCCGTGAAGCAGGTAAAGAGCAATACCTGATCCCGTATTTCATTTCAGCGCATCCGGGAACTACAGATAAAGACATGGTGAATTTAGCACTGTGGCTGAAAGAACGTGATTTTAAACTGGACCAGGTGCAGAACTTCTACCCAAGCCCTATGGCGAACGCGACCACCATCTATCACACCGAGATGAACTCGCTAAAGAACATCAAAGGCAATACCGAAGTAGTGCCAGTGCCTAAAGGTGAACGTCAGCGCCGCTTGCACAAAGCTTTGTTGCGTTACCACGACCCAAAAGGCTGGCCTATGATCCGCGAAGCTTTAGTCAAAATGGGCTTAAAACACCTGATTGGCAGAAGCAAAGGCTGTCTGGTGCCGGAAGAGGGCAAAGAGGACATGTTCCTGCGTAACATCAAAGTACCAGGTAAAAAACCAGGTCAGGTGGCGTTAACCCGTCACACTGGGGTCAATCCTGCGGCTAAAGCGGTGGAGAAAATCAAACGCTCGTCCGGCAAGCCATCCTTTAGCAAAAAAGCTAAGGGTTAAAGCAAGTCGATGAAGGCTGTACTTGAAACTCCACGATTAATCTTGCGCTCTTTTACGCTGGATGATGTGGATGCCATGTATCAACTGATGACAGTGCCAGACGTCATACGTTATGTCGGTAATAAACCAGCACAATCGAAACAGGATGTGCTGGATTATCTGCAACAGCATCCACTGCGGGATTATCAGGTCTATGGGTATGGCCGTTTTGCCTGCGTCTGGAAAGAAACGGGGCAGGTGATAGGTTTTAGTGGCATAAAGTTTCTGGAAGAAATTAAAGAAACTGAGCTTGGCTACCGTTTTTTGCCAGAGTTTTGGCGCAAGGGGCTAGCTACTGAAGCCGGGCAGGCTGTTATTCAGTTTGCTCAAGGCTTAGGTTTGGAAAGATTAGTGGCTGTGATCCATCCACAGAATGAAGGGTCTCAGCACGTGGCCTTGCGCTTAGGTTTTACTCTGGAAAGTAAAACAAAGCTGTCCTTGATCGAAGAATACGATTTATTACTATTTTCCCGCGCCATTTAAACAAGCCGCTTTAGTACTGATTCAGGCTCTGTTAAACTTTGCCGCCTTTTGATTGGAGTTTGTATGGCGTTGAAGTTTCAGCTCAATTTACAATCTGTTGCAGCACAGTGGCTGATCTGCCTGCTCGTTGTTGTCGCGGCTATCTGTGCCTATCAGGTGAAACCCTGGCTGGCATTTGTGCTGTTACCTGAGCCTATGACCCAATCCCAGTTAAAACAAGCCAACGACTTTGAAGCAAAGGACCCGGAGGCTGCGCAGCTGATCCATGCTTATTTAGGCATTCGTGCTTTGATGGCTAAAGAGAAAGCTCTGCTGGAACAACATGAAGCCTGGGAAAATCAAGACCGTGATGACGGCTGGGCTGACGCTACTGAATATCTGCTGGCGCATTTAGCTGTCACCACCACCAATAATGAATTACGTATTCTTGACAGCGAATGCCGCAATACCTTGTGTCAGGTCAAATTGATGGCGCCGACACCATTGACCAAAGAATTTACCGCCAAAATTCTCGACTATGCCAAAGTACTGAAAGCGGGTGAGTTGGAATACGCTGATTTGGAAAGTTTACCAGGCGCTGTGTTATTAAAACTGAAAGCCAATAAAAGATATAAGTTTGACGACGCCACCATCAGAGATTTATGGCCCGACGAGCGGAAACAATGGGAACAGGAGCTGAAAACATGGTACACAAAATAAAATATCCGGCAGTTTTTATTTTGGTGTATTTGCTTTGTGCTTTGATAGATTTTGGCACCACCTATTACCGTCAGGCGAAAATCCCGGTGACGCAGCACAGTAGCGCTGAGTTGTCTGAGGCTATGCAACAGCTAATGCAGCAACACCAGTTAACCGGTGCTGATTTGTCTCAAGCCATCAGCGATGTGCAGCAACAGAAAAAGCGTTACCTCGAATAACGCTTTTCTTTTAGTCTGGCGTTTTGTTTCGCAACTGCACTGACAACATAGCTAAAGCCCCATATAAAATCTCATCATTAAATAAGCTGATCTCATCGCCGTCTAGCATGCTGCCAAGTACATAAAGCAAAGGTAAAAAGTGATCCGGATGGGGCACGGCCAGTCTGGCCGCTTCACCTGAATGTTGATACTGAGCTATAGCATCAAAGTTTTTTGTCAGTAAAAACTCTTTGATCTGTTGGTTAAACTGCTCAGCCCACAAAGGCGGTCTGGTGCTTTGCCAGTCCAACATTCGCAAGTTATGCACTACATTGCCAGAGCCGACAATCATCACACCTTGCTGTCGCAGCGGTGCCAGTTTTTTTGCCAGTTGCAGATGTTCAGCAGGGGCTAGTTGCTGATCAAGACTAAGCTGTACTACCGGTATGTCGGCATCGGGAAACATATGCATCAAAACTGACCAGGCACCATGATCCAAACCCCAACTTAAATCCAGAACCACCTGATGCGGTGCTAACAGGCTTTTAATTTCCGCTGCCAGTTCAGGGCTGCCTGGGGCAGGGTACTGCACCTGATGCAACTCTTCAGGAAAACCATAAAAATCATGAATAGTTCTGGGGGCGGGCATGGCTGTGACGGCCGTACCTTTGGTGTACCAGTGAGCCGAAATCATCAAAATGGCTTTGGGCTTGCGACCTTGCGTCAGCGATTGCCACTGTTGCACTAACGCATTGTGTTCCAGTGCATTCATAGGACTACCGTGGCCAATAAAAAAAGCAGGTTCAATCAACATGACACAACTCCAAAGCTACAAAAATGCAGTATAAAAGTTATGGCTTCGATTAAAAATGGCTATATTTGGCCCAATTTATTCGATTATATCGATCTGTCAGTCAATAACAGCAGCGTCCCCCTGATAGATCACCACTTTATTACGGCCAGTTTTTTTGCCCTGATACAAGGCTATATCGGCGGCCGATTGCCAGCAAACCAGCTCCAGTTGTACGTCATCTAACTGAGCTAAGCCCAAAGTGGCTGTCACAGCAATTTGTTTATGATCATACTCAATCACCAATTGCATCAGGCTTTGGCGCAGTTCTTCACATACGATGAAGGCGCCTTCTGTTGTGGTTTCCGGTAACAGTAAAATAAACTCTTCGCCACCCCAGCGCGCCAGCACATCACGCTGACGTAAGCGTTGACTCAAGGTCTGCGCCACTTTGGACAACACTACATCCCCCGCATCATGGCCATAGGTATCGTTGATACTTTTAAAGTGATCAATATCCAGTAACGCCAAAGTAAAAGGTAACTTTTGACGTATGGCCTGGCGTTGCAGTAACTCAAACTGCTCGGAGAACGCCAATCTGTTCGGTAACCTGGTTAAAAAATCTGTACGGGCTTGTTGCAACAAAGCGCTGTTGGCTTGTTCCAGCGCCTCGGTACGTTGTTGCACCAATTGATTTAGTCTGATGTTTTGCTGATGCAGATTACGCACTCTGGATTGCCAGAACAGCCAGAGTAACAAAGAGGCAATCAGGCAGGAAAAAAGCCATAAGCGTTTGTCTTGCCATAAAGGCGTGGGAATTACAAAGTCTAGTGTCGCCGTAGCAATCTCAGTGGGTTCGATGGCATTTCTTACTTCAAAACTGTATTGGCCTGCTGGCAAATGAGTAAAGCTAATATGGTTTTTATGGCCGATATAATGCCATTCCTGATCAGTACCTGCCCCTGACAAACGGTATTGGTACTGATGTCCTTCAGTGAAGTAGTACTCCAGAAAGCTGAAGTAGATGCTAATTTCTTTGGCCGGAGGGGCTAACTCCAGAGGCGTTTGGGCTGAAGTAACAGGATGAAACCATTGCTGTACCCCGGCTTTCACTTTGCTGATCACCAACGGAGCATTAAATTTATGCTGCTGTATATCATCTGGTTTGAAATTATACAGTCCAGCCGCTGTACCTAACCAGATATCGCCTGAAGCTGTACTTTGCAGCGCTCGGGTCTCCAGCAGCATGGATGTGATATTGGCCTTTTCGCCAAGAATTTTGAATGATTGTCTGGCCAGATCCATGACAGCCAGGCCTTTTTTAGTGCTGACCCAAACAGTACCGTTTTGAAGCGCCTGAATTGCAATCACTCTGTTATCAGGCAAGCCTTGCTGGCTTTGGTACAAGGTGCCTGATTTTTTTTCAAGGTCCATAAAAAATAGCCCTTGATTTGTGCACAGCCAGAATTGATAAGCTGATGCTCTCTCCATGCAAAGCAGGGTGTCAGACGGTAATTGGATCGGACTGTCAGCACCACTGTGGTATCTGGTAATAAGCCCGGTGTTACGCTGCAACTGATATAAACCACTAAAACGGCTAACCAGCCATATAAATTCAGGATCTTCGCTATCAATACTAATAATGGCATCACCCGGCTGAGTGGCTATAGCATGTTGTTCTACTGCGCCAAGAGGATTTTTTTTATCCCATTTCACCAGGCCTTTTTCCCATAAACCAAGCCATAAAGTCCCGTCCGGATCTGTGGCCAGCGCTGTAACAGAAGTAAAGTTGGTGATAGTCGCGGGCAGTTTATCCTGCAAAAATGTATCGTCTTTGCCCTGAGCATGAAATAAGCCTATGTCTGTGCCCGCCCAGTAAACGCCATCTGTATCTTTGACTATGCCGGATACCTGATGATGTTGTCTGTTAGTCTCCAGACTATGTTTTTTCCATAGCTCTGTTTGCAGGTCGTAGCTGAAAATATCCTGGTCCAGCCCCAACCAGATCCTATTGTCCACTATGGTCTGGCTGTAGATGCGGCGTAATGCATTGTCAGGCATAGCTGCTTCCAGTGGCAAAGGCAGATAGCGGACCTTATGTTGTAAGGGATTCACCTTGTAAATCCCTCTGTTGCGGGTAGCTACCCAAATGACCCCGGTTTTGTCTCTGAATAACTTTCGAATATCTGCTGTTTGCAGAAAATAGTCTGGTCTGGATTGGCTTTTGTCATCAGTATTGATCTGAAAAAGCCCTGAACTGCTGCCAACCCAAAGGCGACCAGGTTGTGGACTAAACAAAGCATTGATACTGCCAAGCTCTGCCGGATATCTGTATTGTATTTCAGAGCGCTCAAAACTAAAAAAGAACAATCCAAACTGGGTGCCTAACCAAAGCCCTTGCTCAACCAACAATAATGTTCTGATCTCGTTAGATACTGCAGAGGACATTCCGCCATTGATAGTGTCTAATGTCCAATATTGATGTTCTTTCAAATCGGCCGAAAGTCTGAATAAACCTTTTGAAGTGGCCAGCCATAACACACCATCAGTGGATTCTGATAGTTGCCAGACTCTGACATTTTTCAACACATCAACTTGTTGCAAAACAGAAGGTTGAGCCGCCTGTACATAACGCAACCCCTCCACTGCACCTATCCAGATCCGGTGTTGGCTGTCTTCAAAGAAACTTTGCACCCGGTCTGAGGGCAGTCGCTGTTCAGGAGCTGCTGTACTGGTGAAGCGCAATTGCACTTGATTGTGTTGGTCCAGCAACGTGACGCCTTGACCCCAGGTACTGACCCATAAACGCTGTTCACTGTCGATCAAAAGCTGATTCACATTGGCAAATGTCGGGTTTTTCTCTTGTTTTCTCAAGACGGGCCAAGGTTCTAACTCATAGCCGTCGAAACGCTGTAAGCCATCCAGCTCACTTGCAAACCAAATATAGCCTTGTTGATCCTGTGTGATGTCATAGCTGACTAAAGGCGCATCGGCGTACTGTTGTGCCAAAGCAGAGAATTGCGGCGGCGCTGCTAAGCAGCAGCAAAGCAGTTGCAGAGTGAACAGGATGAATACTGTAAAGACAGGACGCATATTAAAAAAGTCTCTTGAAAACAACTAAATAGGTCCTGATATGTTGAGAATCCATAACACTGATGATCCTAGCAGTGCAGACAAAATATGCAAAGTAACCCCAGAAAATAAAAAACCGGCCTGAGCCGGTTTCAGACTGCTGACAAAGGTCTGGACGTAGCTCCAGACCTTTGATCTAATAGAATCAGTTCAACACAGGACTGATTATCTATGTTACGAGACACATCTCCCCAACAATAT
>Ga0247725_1000192_pt1 | contig 66143 bp, 47 predicted proteins | sample OKSTACKMCFT3sol_FD_183021 | JGI IMG/M metagenome (GOLD analysis project Ga0247725, IMG submission 183021) | Subsurface sediment microbial communities from gas well in Oklahoma, United States - OK STACK MC-FT3-sol | ecosystem: Environmental > Terrestrial > Deep subsurface > Rock core/Sediment...
CGAGCTGTTCGTGCCGATCTTTGGCGACGCCAATGCGACGCGGTTCATGCGCCGCCTGTCGCTTTCGGTGTCGGGTCGCTACGACAAGTACAGTGACTTTGGCTCGACCAGCAATCCGAAGGTCGGCGTCAACTGGGACCCGGTGGAAGGGCTGACGCTGCGTGGAACCTACGGCCGCTCGTTCCGGGCGCCGGGCCTCCGGGACGTCGGCGCCACCGTGGGCGCATACTATTACGACGCCACGACGGCCGGCGTGCTGGCTCGCGATCCGACGCGCGGCGCGGCTCAGGTCAACACGGTCTTCCTTCTGGGCGGCAACAAGACCCTGCAGCCCGAAAAGGCGCGGACCTATTCGTTCGGGTTCGATTTCGCGCCGGCGTCCTTGCCGGGCTTCCGAACCAGCGCGACCATCTACGACATCAACTTTACCGATGTGATTGGCACGCCGCCGACCAGCCTAGTCTTCACGGACCCGACCTTCGCCTCGGTTGTCTACCGCAATCCCTCGGCCGCCCAGCTATCCAGCCTGCTGGCGCTCGGCGTGCCGGTCACCTTGCCGACGCCATTGCCGGCGATCGGCAACGCCCTGGACCTGCGTCGAGGCAATTTCGGGGTGCGCAAGACCCGCGGCCTGGACTTCGATGTGAATTATCGGCGCGCCACCAGCTTCGGCAGCGTGTTCGGCGGCGTCGCCGGCAATTACATTTTCAAGTTCGACACCCAGCTGTCGCCGACCGCCCCGGTATCGGACGCCCTGAAGCTGGGCGTGCCCAAGGCAACCGTGCGTACGACCTCGGGGCTCACCGCCGGCTCGGTCATGGCCGTGGCCTTCGTCAACTATCGCGACGGCGTCACCAACAACTACGCCACGCCAACCGGGACGGGCGTCTACGAGGCCAAGGCCTACACGACCGTGGACCTGCGTATCTCGACGACCCTGCCGGACACAGGCCTGATCAAGGGCTCGGAAGTGTCGCTGCAGGTCAACGACCTGTTTGACAAGACGCCGCCATTTGCTCCGGCCACGGACGGCATCGGCGGAGCCTACAACCCGATCGGACGCTTCGTCGCGGTGAACCTGCGCAAGACGTTCTGACCCTGGGCGGCGGCCGCCTCCCCGGTCGTCGCCCGCCGCGGGGGACTAGGTCGCCGCCAGCCCCCGCGGCCTTCCCTTCAGTACCCGGCCGGAGCGCCCCTTTTTCATGATCGACGACGACGCCTGCCGCGCTCAGGGCTTCGACCCCGCCAAGCTCGCCGAGGCCAGGGCGGTGCTCCAAGGTTTCGTTGACCGAGGCGAACTTGCGGGTCTGGTGACCCTGACCTCGCGTCGCGGCCAGATCGTCCAGTCCGACGCGATCGGCTGGCGCGACCTTGAAAGCCATGACCCGATGCGGCCCGACACCTTGTTTCGCATCGCCTCCATGACCAAGCCGATCACCTCGGTCGCGGCTCTGATGCTGATGGAGGAGGGCAAGTTCGCGCTGGAGGATCCCATCGGACGCTGGATCCCCGAATTGGCCCAGCCGCGAGTCCTGCGCGATGCGGCCGGACCGCTGCATGAGACCGCCCCGGTGCGGCGTCCCATCACGATCGAGGACCTGCTGACCCACCGCTCGGGTCTCGCCTATGGCTTCTTCTCGGAGGGGCCGCTGCAGAAAGCCTACGAGCAGGCCCTGGGCGATCCGGCCATGACTCGCATGAGCCCGCGGCAGTGGCTGACGGCGCTGGGCGGCTTGCCCCTGGCCTATCAGCCGGGCGACCGTTTCCACTACGGCCACTCGACCGACGTCCTGGGTTTCCTGATCGGTCGGGTCGACGGCAAGCCCCTGCGTCAGGTGCTGAAAGAGCGGATCTTCGAGCCGCTCGGCATGACGGATACCGATTTCTGGCTGCCGCACGACAAGCGCCCACGCCTGGCGAGCCTCTACGGATTTGACGAAACGACAAACCGCCTCGCAAAGCTCGAGCCCGAAATGTACGACGAACCTCCCAGCTACACGCCGGGGGGCGGTGGGCTGATCTCGTCCGCCCCCGATTATCACCGGTTCGCGCGAATGCTGTTGGGCGAGGGGGCCCTGGACGGCGTCCGCCTGCTGCGGCCCGAGACCGTGCGGCTCATGCGGACCAATCGGCTGACGGAGCGCCAGCGCGAGACGCCGTTCGCCGGCATGCCGCTGTGGCGGAGCAATGGTTTCGGTCTGGGCGTCTCGATCGCGGAGGATGCGATCGACAACCCATACGCCTGCGGTGCGCCAGGCGCGATCACCTGGCCAGGGATTTTTGGCACGTGGTGGCAGGCTGATCCCGTCAACGACCTGATCATGATCTACCTGACCCAGCATCAAGTGCCGGTGTCGGCCAAGACCGGGGCGACCATCGCCACCGGGCGCGGCGCGGCCGGACGAAGGGCTTTGCCTGAGCACCAGCGGGGCGTCTACGCCGCCTTGCGGACGGAGGAACGATGACGCGTCCGCTCGAAGACATTGCGCCCACGACCGCGCCATCGGCCGCCGTGCAGGAACCCGACCGGCGCGCTTGGGTGGCCCTGGCGTGCCTGTGGTTCATCTACGTCCTGAACTTCCTGGATCGGCAACTGCTATCGATCCTGGCCAAGCCGATTCAGGACACACTGCAGATCACCGACAGCCAGCTGGGGCTCCTGGGCGGTCTCTATTTCGCGGCCTTCTACTGCTTTATCGCCATCCCGGTCGGCTGGCTGGCGGACCGGACCAACCGCGTGACCGTACTGGCCATCGCCTGCGGTGTCTGGAGCGCGGCGACCATGGCCTGTGGCATGGCCCGATCTTACAGCGGCTTCGCAATCGCACGCATGACGGTCGGCTTCGGGGAGGCGGGCGGCGTGCCGCCGTCCTACGCGATCATCACCGACTATTTTCCACCCGGACGCCGAGGCACGGCGTTGGGCCTTTACAATCTTGGCCCGCCCGTGGGCGCGGCCCTCGGCATCGCGTTCGGCGCCTCGGTGGCCGCCGCCTTCAGCTGGCGCGACGCCTTCATGATCACCGGCGCGGTCGGCGTCGCCGCCGCCTTGGTCCTGAAGTTGGTGGTGCGAGAGCCGCGGCGTGGGGGTCTCGATCCCGCGACGGCCCACGTCCCGCAGGCGCGCGCGGGTTTCGGCGAAACCCTGAAGATGTTCTTTTCACATCCGGTGCTACTGCTGGCTTCGCTGGGCAGCGGCGCAACGCAGTTCGTCACCTACGGCCTGGGCAATTTTGCCACGCTGTTCCTGATGCGCGAGAAGGGCATGACCCTCGGCGAAGTCGCCGTCTGGTACGCGATCGTGGTCGGCGTCGGCATGAGCGTGGGGATCTTCGGCTCCGGTTGGCTGATCGACCGCTTCACGCGCGAATCCAAGCGCGCCTACGGCCTGGCGCCCGCCGGCGCCCTGCTCTTGGCCGTGCCGTGCTACCTGGGGTTCGTGGCCGCGCCGCACTGGCCGACAGCCCTGGCCTGCCTGCTGCCGGCCATGTGCCTGAACCACGTCTATCTGTCGTCCGCCGTGACCCTGGTTCAGAACACGGTCCGCCCCAATCAGCGGGTGATGTCCGGGGCCTTGCTGCTGCTGGTGATGAACTTCATCGGCCTGGGCTTGGGCCCGACCTATGTCGGCGCGGCCAGCGACTTCTTCCGGGCGGCGCATCCGCACAACTCGCTGCAGGTGGCGCTGTTCACCCTCGTCCCGTTCTACGGCGTGGCCATCACGCTCTTTCTTCTGCTGGCGAGGGCCCTCGGCAAGGGCCCCAGGATCGGGGCCGCTCAATGAACCGCGTGACAAACCTGCTTCTCGTCGCCGTGCTGCTGATCGCCGGCCGCGCCCATGCCGCCGAGAGTCGACCCGTGGTCGTCGCTCCGGCCGGAACGGTGCGAGGCGTCGTCGTCGATGCTGGGACCTTGGCCTTCAAGGGGCTGCCGTATGCGGCGCCTCCGGTCGGGCCAGGCCGGTGGCGTGCGCCCGCGCCGGCCGCGCGCTGGACGGGCGTGCGCGACGCCGGCCAGTTCGGCCCGGCGTGCATCCAACCCACGCCTGGGGCGCCGTCGGTCTATTCGGGCGAGATCGGTCCTACCAGCGAGGATTGCCTGACGCTGAACATCTGGACGCCGTCGGCCCGGGGCAGGGCTCCGGTCATCGTCTGGATCCATGGCGGCTCTCTGACCTCGGGCTCGGGAAGCTCGGCCCTGCAGAACGGCGCGCGTTATGCGGCGACCGGCGCGGTGCTGGTGACGATCAATTACCGTCTGGGCGTGTTGGGCTACATGGCGCATCCAGACCTGGGCAACGAGAACCCGGACGGCCTTTCCGGCAACTACGGCCTGCTCGACCAGATCGCGGCGCTGAAGTGGGTGCGCGCGAACATCTCCGCATTTGGCGGCGACCCCGACAATGTCACGATCGCCGGAGAGTCCGCCGGGGCGCTCAGCGTCATGTACCTGATGGTCTCGCCCCCGGCGCGAGGGCTGTTCGCGAAGGCGATCGCCCAAAGCGCCTACATGATCTCCACCCCCGAGCTGAAAGCGGCCCGTCACGGCGCGCCGTCGAGCGAGGCGGCCGGCGTCTATGTGCAGGGAGCGGTGGCGGCTCCCAGCCTCGCGGCGATGCGGGCGATGGACCCGCAGATCCTGACCGACAAGGCCGCTCGCGCCGGCTTCCTGCCGTTCGGCGCGGTGGACGGCACCGTTCTCACGCGCCAGTTGATCGACTCGTTCGATCGCGGCGAGCAGGCGCGGGTTCCGATCCTCGTCGGCTTCAATAGCGGCGAGATCCGCTCTCTGCGCTTCCTGGCGCCGCCGGCCCCCAAGACCGCCGCCGAATATGAGACGGGGATCAGGGCGCGCTACGGCGACCTGGCGGACGACTTCCTAAAGCTCTATCCGGCCTCGGCCTTGGAGGAGAGCGTTCTGGCGACCACTCGCGACGCCATGTACGGCTGGACCGCCGAGCGTCTGGCGCGATCGCAGACCAAGGCCGGTCAGCCTTCGTTCCTCTACCTGTTCGACCACGGCTATCCGGCCATGGATCAGGCAGGGCTGCACGCCTTCCACGCCAGCGAAATCCCCTACATGTTCGGGTCGCTGGACCGCGTTCCGCCGCGCTGGCCCAAGGCGCCGGACGCGGCGGAGGAAAGGGCGTTGTCGGACGCCATGGTCGGCTACTGGACCAGTTTCGCCCGAACTGGTCGGCCGCAGGCCGGCGGCGAGGCGACCTGGGAGGCCTATAAGCCCGCCGGCGCCTACATGGCCTTCCGCGACAGGCCGATGGCCGACACCAACCTGATGCCAGGCATGTTCGCCCTCCACGAGCGCGCGGTCTGTCGCCGCAAGGCCGCGGGCGACCAGCCCTGGAACTGGAACGTGGGCCTGGTCTCGCCAGTCCTTGCCAGGCCGACGCCCGCGTGCCCCTGAGGAAGCAAGATGACTGAACCTGCCAACGCCCAGACTGGTCGTGTCGCCATCGTCACCGGCTCGGGCGGCGGCCTGGGCCGCGTCCATGCGCTCTATCTTGCCAGCCAGGGCGCCGCCGTGGTGGTCAACGACATCGGTCAGGACGTGGCTGACCGCATGGCCGACGAAATCCGGCGGCAAGGCGCTCCGTCGTCCTGATTGTTGCGAATAACTATTATTCGCGCTAACTGGCGCGCCATTCTTTGGGTAAGGAGTGGGCGTGGTGAAGTTTCATGGACGTTTGAGGCCTTCGGTGGCGGCGTTGGCCCTGGCCGCCGGCTTGGTCGGCGCGCATTCCGCCGCTGCGTTCGAGACCAGCGAGGCCGGGGTGACGACCCCCACAGACGAGCCCGACCTGACGATCATCATCACCGCCCGGGCGCGTCAGCTTTATCGCGCGCAGGAAACCACCAGCGGCAAGCTGGAAACCCCGCCGCTGGCCTCCAGCCTCAATATCCAGGTCCTGAACGCGGAGCTGATCCGCGACCAGGGGGCCCGCGACGCTCAGGATCTCTATCGTAACATCGCCGGCGTCAGCCTGTTCTCCTACGCTGGCGTCACCGCCCGCGGCTTCCGTCAGGAGGAGATTTTCTTCGACGGCCTGCGCGGCGATCCCTACGTCGCCTTCTCGGTGCCGCAGCTATTCAACGTCGAGCGACTGGAGTTCCTCAAGGGGCCGGCGGGGATGCTCTATGGCCCCGGGGCGCCGGGCGGTTTGTTCAACTACATCACCAAGACCCCCAAGAGCGAGTTCTCGGCGCGGGCCACGGCCGTCGCTGGAACCGAGGCGCGCCGTGGCGGCTCGGTCGAGATCGAGGGCTTCCTGCCCGGCGTCGAAGCGCCCGCCACTCGGCTTGGCGCCTTCTACGAAAGCCGCAATACGCCGCGGCGCAACTCCGGCAGCGAGGTCCTGATCCTCGACGGTGGGATTCGCAGCGACCTTGGCCCGGCCGCCCTGACTCTGCAGGCCACCCGCTATCAGCAGAACCTGCAAGGCAACCGCCTGCGCGGCGTGCCGACCGACAATCTGGGCCATTTCCTCGCTGACCGGCGCTGGAACCACAATGAGAAGAGCGACTTCCTCGATCTGACCGCCAATGTGCTGCAGGCTCGGCTCGAATGGCCCGTGTCGGACAGCCTGAAGGTCGACGCCAGCCTGCGCTATTCAAAGAGCCTGGAGCGCCAGCAGTATCACGAACCCCGTGGCCTGACCGACAGTGATCGAGACGGCGTGCTGGACCTGTCGCGCCGTGAGTTCCGCGACCAGGAGCGGGATCTCGAGCAACTGAGCTTCGGCGCTAACGCCGTTTGGTCGCGCGATCTGGGCGCGCTGCGCAATCGGGTGCTGTTGGGCGTTGACGCTTACCGCAGCGAGCTGGTCAACAACAACCGTCCCTCGCTGCTGGGAGGCTTTACGGCCGTCGCGGGCCTGCCCGGGCCGCTCAGCCTGATCCACCCGCTCTACGGGGTAACCGATCCCAAGACCTACAAGCTGAGGGCGCGGGTGCGCACCTCCGCCGTGCAGGAGCGGTCCGGCGCCTATCTTTTGGAGGAGGCCACCGTCGGCCCCTTCATCGCCACCGCCGGCGTACGCTTCGACCGTTACGAGGACACGTCGGACGCCAGCGTCTTCAAGGACCAAAAGGCGACATGGCGGGCGGGCCTGGTCTGGCGCGCGCGTCCTGACGTCTCGGTATATGGCCAGTGGGCCCAGAGCTACGAGCCGCAGAGCGTTTCCAGCCAGGATCCGCTGGCGGGCGGTCCCTTCGCGCCGACAGAGGGCGAAATCGTCGAGGGCGGCGTAAAGACCGAACTGATGGGCGGCCGGCTGCAGACCACGTTCGCCGCCTACCAGATCGTCCGCAGCAACATCCTGCAGAGCGACCCGCGCGGCGACGTGGGCGGCGACGGCGTCAACGACATGATCGCGTTCGGCGAGGTGACCAGCAAGGGTGTCGAGTTCGACCTGGCCGCCGACCTGACCAAGAACTGGGTGCTGACCGGCTCCTACGCGTACAACGACACCCGCATCACCAAGACCAACAGCAAGACGGTGATCACCAACAGCGTCGGCGATCGGTTCGCCAATGCGCCCAAGCATAAGGCCGGCTTCTGGACACGCTATCAGTTCCCCAAGCTGGGCCTGGCTCTGGCTCTGGGCGGAGACTATGTCGACGTTCGCACCTCGCTCAGCGGCCAGAAGGTGCGTCCCTATACGGTGTTCGACGCCTCGGTGATCTACAAGGTCGGCCCCTGGTCGACGCTCCTGCGGGTCGACAACCTGTTCGACAAAACCTACGCCGCCTCCGGCTTCATTGATCGCACCGGCCACTTCCCCGGCGAGCCCCGCTCGCTGTTCCTGGAGGTTTCCCGCGAATGGTGAGCCTTGAGCGCGCGTCCGTAGCGGAGCGGGATGGAGCAAATGCCCTTCCGCCAAGGCGCGTCGCCAAGGCCAAGGGCTCGCGCCTGTGGTGGCGTGTTCACCAGTGGGTTGGACTGAAGCTGTCGATCCTGCTCGGCTTCGTCTTCCTGACCGGGACGGTCGCCGTGTTCAGTCATGAGATCGACTGGCTGCTGCGACCGGCCCTGCGGGTCGAGCCGGCGACGGTGGAAGGTCCTCTGGCCTGGTCGGAGGCGGCGCGCCAAGTCGCCGCCCTTCAGCCGAAGGCCAAGATCCTCCTGCTGGACGCGCCGATCGATCGCGGCTTCGCCATGACCGCGACGATCCAGACGCCGGACGGACGGCGCAGCTTCGTCTATCTGCACCCCACGACCGGCGCGGTGCAGGGCGAGGGGGCATGGGTCGGGGCTCAGCGCATTCTGCGCAACATGCACCGGCACTTGAACCTGCCCACGGCGGTGGGCGTGCCCATCGTCTCGGCCCTGTCGGTCCTTTTGCTGATCAGCCTGGCGACGTCCTTCGTCGTCTACAAGAAGTGGTGGCGAGGCTTTCTGAGGCCAGTGCGATGGCGCGACGCCCGCACGGCCATGGGCGATCTGCACCGTCTAGCGGGACTTTGGAGCCTTTGGTTCGTCGCCTTGATCGGCGCAACAGGTCTTTGGTATCTGGCGGAAAGCACGGTGGCCAAGGCGCCGCCGGCTCCGCGCGCCAAGGTGGCCGCGGTCAAACTCGATGCTCGCGGCGTGGCGGATCGACTGGAGCGCAACCTCGCCGCCGCTCGCGCCGCCTATCCGGATCTGCGCATCCAGCGCATCGTCTTTCCGTCGGGCAAGATCGGCGCGTTCCAATTTCAAGGCCAGCACCGGGCCGTGCTCGTCCGTGAGCGCGCCAACGTTGCCTGGACCGACGCGTCCACCGGCAAGGTCGTGCTTACGACCGACGGGCGAGATCTGACGGCGCACCAGCGTCTCTCCGAAATGGCCGATCCGCTGCATTTCGGCACGTTCGGCGGGGTTTGGACCAAGCTGGTCTGGTTCGTGTTCGGCCTAGCCCTGACGTCCCTGGCGGTGTCAGGCGTGGCGGTCTACGCCCTGAGGCTGTCGCGCGACGACGGGATGTCGGCCGCCTGCGCCAGCGCCTGGCGCGGCATGGGTCAATGGCGCTGGGCCGCGTTGGCCGGAATTGGGGTCGCCCTGGCGCTGCTGCGGGCGCTGTTCCAAGCGGCCGGTGGCGACTAGGCGCTGCGGGCCTGGAGGTTGGGCCCGTGAACGCCTTGTGTTCGCAAGGGGGCCGATGTCAGCAACGGGCGCGAAGCCGCCGCAGATGACGTTGCGATCGACTGCAAGGGGGAAAGGCGACGGCCAATCTACGCCGGGGGAGCTGAAGGGGGCTGTTGGAAGATCACGCCGAATCCGTCCGGATCCGAGACCGAGAAGGCCAAGAAGCCGTATCCCGTGGTCGCGGGAGCTTGGGCGTTGAGGCCTCTCGCAGTGATCTCGGCATGTATGCCGACCACGTCGTCGCAGTCGATATAGATGGCTGTGTGCCGACAGCCTTCCCAACGCGGCTCGCTTCGTCGCGCAGGTCGTTCGTTTGAATCGTATGCGGTGTTCAGCATCAACTCAGCCCCACCGCGGGCCAAGCGGACGAAGTGAGAGAAGCGACCTTCCGCGGTCTGGACCTCAGGACTGGCGAACAGCACCTCAAAGCCGAGTTGGTCGCGGTAGAAGGCGAGCGAGGCGCTCATATCGAACACTTCGAAATATGGCGTGAGCCCGTGCACTTCCACCAAGTGAGCCTCCTCGGTCCGCGCGAGATCTAGTCAGCCGGTCTTTGGCCAAGCTTTAGGCAGCCGCCAGGTTAGCATCAAGCGGCGACGGTCATCGCAGAAGATACTGGCAGGCCAGCGAGCGGCCTGACCGAATGACTGCGCACCGTCGCCAAACTGACATCCTCGATCGCTAGTGCAGCGTTCGAGAGCCGGCTGTCTTCGCCGGGGCGGGACTCGCGTGATGGCTTGGCTACGCGACATCGACAAATGGTTCGCCGAAGCGGTTCTGCCGTTCGCGGCGAACTATCGCGCCTATGCCCGCAAGCTGACGCGCGACGCCGCCGAGGCGGAGGACCTCGTGCAGGAGGCCTACGCCAAGGTGCTGGGCGTCCCCGACTGGCGCCGGCTGGAGCGCCCGGAGCGCTTCGTCCTCACCATCATTCGAAACCTGGCCTTCGAACGCGTGCGGCGGGCCAAGGTCGTCGGCATTCGCCAGATCGGGGTGCTGGAGATGGAAGCTCTGCCGGATCCGGCGCCGGACGCCTACGCCGTCGCCAGCGCTCGGGAAGAGTTGCTGCGCGTGATCGAGGCGGTCGATCGGTTGCCGGAACAATGTCGCCGGGTGGTCACGCTACGGAAAATGGAAGGGCTTTCACCGAGCCAGATAGCGGTTCGGTTGAACTTGTCCATCTCTACGGTTGAGAAACATCTGGCCAAGGGCTTGGCCCTGCTGACCAAGGCGTTGGCGGCGGACGAGCGTCGAAGGATCGGAGTTAAGGCGAGTACATGGCGCAAGCGGGCGATCAAGACAGAGACGCGCTGATCGCCCAGGCTTCGGAGTGGCTGGCGCGTCTGGACGCCGGCCGTGCGGATTCCGCGGAATTCGAAGCCTGGCGTGACGCCGACCCCCGCCGCGCCGCCGCCTTCGCCGAGGTCGCCGCCGCCTGGAGCCGGCTGGACGCCCTGCGCGACGCTCCGCCGCGCGCTCGTCCCGCGGCGACCCGGCGCGCCTGGCTGGGCGGCGGCCTGGCCCTGGCGGCCGGGATTTCGGGCGCCGCCTATCTTGGCCGGGACCAATGGCTGCGTGACCGCACCGTGACCGGCGTGGGCGAACGTCGCAGCCTGTCGTTGCCCGACGGCAGCTCGGTCGAGCTGAACACCGACACCGAAGTGCTCTGGCGCTTCGGCCGCGACCGCCGGCGGCTGTGGCTGAGGCGAGGGGAGATCGCGCTGACGATCGCTCATGACGCCATGCGGCCGTTCGAGCTCTTCACGCCGTCGGGCTTGGCCAATCTCGCGCCGGGCCAGTTCAATGCGCGCCTGCGGCCCTCGGGACTGGACCTGATCGTCCTCGCCGGCCGCGCGGCGATCCGCACCGCCGCCGGGGAGACACAAGCTTCAGTCGTCAACGCCGCCGATCCCCGGCAGGCGCTGGCGGTCACCGCGGCGGGCGTCGCCGTCGCGGCAGCGCCTGAGGTCGAGGTCCAGAACGTCCAGGCATGGCGTCGTGGTGAAATCGTTTTCGAAGGACAACGCCTGTCCGACGCGGTCGAGGAATACAATCGTTACCTCGTTCGCAAGATGGTCATAGAAGACCCCAAGGTCGGCGCCATGCGCCTGGGCGGCCGTTTCATGACCGGAAACCCCGAAAGCTTCCTGGAGGCCTTGCGCACAACGTTCGGTCTACGGATCATTGACGACGGATCGTCACGAATTCTTCTCAAATCTCGATAGAGGTTTTCCGCGCCCCTTCCATCTTGCTGAGCGAGACGCCGGTTTTCGGCGACCTAGATGGGGCGAACTACGATGATCAAGTCTTTGACGCGCCATGGAGCGCCGCGCGTGGGCGCATGCCTGCTTCTGGCCACCTCGGCGTTGGTCGCCGTCGCGCCGGTCGCGGCTCATGCGCAAGCGGCCGCGCGGGTGGAGTTCAAGGTCCCGGCCGGCGATACGGCTCAGGCGCTGAACGCCTTCTCGCGTCAGGCCGGCGTGCAGATCCTCTTCCCGTACGACGTGGCGGCCAAGCACCGCACGGCGGGCTTGCAAGGCGCCTATGGCCGCGAGGAAGCCGTGCGCCGTCTGATCGAGGGTAGCGATCTGGAGATCGCCTCCGCCACGGCCGAGGTCATCACCCTGCGCCAGCGAGGCGCCGGCCCTTTGGCCGCCGGCGGGGCCGCCCCTGAGGTCTCGACGGTGGAGGAGCTGATCGTCACCGCCCGCGCGGGTTCGGACGCCCGCACACGCCTGTCGACCAGCTACGCCGTCACGACGATGAACGAAGAGACCCTGCGCCTGCGCTCGCCCATGGGCGTGGCCGACGCGCTGAAGTCGGTGCCGGGCTTCTGGGTCGAGGCGTCCGGCGGCGAGGCCAGCGCCAACATCCGCGCGCGCGGCATCCCGCAGGAGGGCTTTTCGGCCATCGCCCTGCAGGAGGATGGCGCGCCGGTGCAGCACGACGGCGGCCTGGGCTATCTGAACGCCGACCAGTCGTTCCGCCTGGACGAGACCATCGAGCGCATCGAGGTGGTGCGCGGCGGTCCCTCGTCGATCTTCGCGTCCTACGCCCCGGGCGGCACGGTCAACTTCATCACTCGCAAGGGCGAGACCCGCGAGGGGATCATCAAGGTCCAGGCCAGCGACTACGGCCTCAAGCGCGTCGACGCCTATGTCGGCGGACCGATCGGCGAGTGGCGCGCCAGTCTTGGCGGCTTCTGGCGCGACGACGACGGCATTCGCGATCCGGGCTTCGCCGCCAACAAGGGCTATCAGGTCCGCGCCTCGATCGGCCGCGACTTCCAGCGCGGCAGCTTCGACTTCAACATCAAGCACCTGGACGACAACGTCATCCTGTTCGCCGGCGTGCCGCTGAAGTTCAACGCGGCGGGCGAGCCCAGCGCCGCCCCGGGCTTCGACCCGCTGACCGGCACCCTGGCGGGGCCGGAGACCGAGAAGCTGACCCTGCGCGGTCCCAAGGGGCCCTTCAACTGGGACCTCTCCCGCGGCACCGAGGTCAAGCTGACCCAGGCCACCGCCGTCCTGAAGTACGAGATCGCCGACGGCTGGCGCCTGCAGGAAACCCTGCGCTATCGGACTTCGGAGTCCAAGCGCATCGGCCTGTTCCCCAATACCCCGGTGCTGGGTTCGGCCCGCATCGCGCAGTATCGCGCCGCCCTGCTGGCGGCGACGCCCGGCGCGACCGACGTGCAGCTGCGCTACGCCAGCAGTCCCAGCGAGGTGTTCAGCACGACCGGCGCGGGCCAGAACGGCAATGGCCTGGTGCTGGATGGGTCGCTCCGCTACGTCTCCGTGCCGCTGGATGAGCTGATCAACGACACGCGCCTGCTGCACAAGTTCGAGATCGGCGGCCAGACCCACGACGTGGCGGCGGGCTTCTATCACGCCCACGTCGAGGAGGCCTTCAACCGCTACTCGGCCAACGCCTTGCTGGACGTGCGCGACAACGCCCGACGCCTCGACCTGGTGGCCGTCGACGCGAGCGGCAAGGTCCTGTCCAGCCTGACCGAGAACGGCATCAGCCGCTATGGCGCCGAATTCGCCAACGGCGACGGCAAGTCCAACACCACCGCCCTCTATCTCACCGACGAGTGGCAGGTGACGCCGGCGCTACGCATCGACGCCGGCGTGCGCTGGGAGAAGGTGGAGTTCACCGGCCGTAGTGAACGGACCGCGACGATCAATCTAGGCCAGTCGCCGACTCCCGCCGACGACACGGTCCTGGCGGGCTCGGGCGTCTATGACCGCTTCACCCGCAAGTTCGACCACACCGGTTGGACCGTCGGCGCGGACTATCGCCTCACCCCGCACATGGGCCTCTTCGCCCGCTACACCTCGGCCTTCCGTCTGCCGTCGCTGGGCGACTACATCACCAACGCGACCAACACCGCGCCGATCGTTCAGACGATGGACCTGACGGAAGCCGGCTACAAGCTGACCACCGGCAAGCTGGACCTCTACGCCACGGTGTTCCACACCGCCTATGACGCCCTGACCTTCGGCAGCCTGGTCTTCAATCCGACCACCGGGGCCTATGTGAACCAGACCAGCGTCACTGACACCAAGACGCTGGGCCTTGAGCTGGAAGGGACGATCCGTCCGACCGCATGGTTCGACCTCGGCTTCAGCGCCACGATCCAGAACCCCGAGTTCGGCGACTACAAGTTCGAGGAGAGCTGCACGGTCTCGGCCTCGGACCCGACCTGCCAGGTCAAGCCGCCGGCGGGAACCGCCAGCCGCACGCGCGACTTCACCGGCAACCGCCTGGTGCGCGTGCCCAAGACCGCGTTCCGCCTGACCCCGGGCGTCAACCTGATGGATCGCCGTCTGCGGATCGAGAGCAGCATCGAGCGCTATGGCGACCGCTTCTCCGACGCGGCCAACACCTCGCGCCTGCCGGCCTATACGCTGGTCAACGCCACGGTGCGGTTCAATGTCAGCGAGGCGCTGTCGATCTACGCCTACGGCACGAACCTGACCAACGAGCTGGGCCTGACCGAGGGCAATCCGCGGGCCGGCCAGATCATCAGCGGCGAGGCCGGCGCCCTCTATGGCGTTGGCCGGCCGGAGTTCGGACGCGCCTTCAAGGCGGCGCTGCTCTACCGGTTCTGAGGCGCCGCCTGACCTTCTTCCCCTGACCTTGGGCGGCCGCAACCTCGGCCGCCCTTCTTTTTGGAAACCGTCCATGCGCCGCTGGCTCGCCCTCATCGCCCTGCTGATCGCCTGGCCTGCCCACGCCCAGATCTTAGAGCCGGATCTCGTCCTGACCGGCGAGATCACGGGCGCGGATCACCAGACCTATAAGCCTGTGACCTTCGACGTGCCGCCCGGGGTCACCCGCCTTGAGATCGCCTTCGACTATACGGGCCGCGAGAACCGGACGGTGGTCGATCTGGGCCTGCTGGACCCCGACCGGTTCCGGGGCTGGAGCGGCGGCAACAAGAAGACCTTCTTCGTCTCGACCGAGGCCGCGACGGCCAGCTACCTCCCGGGGCCGCTGCCATCCGGCGAATGGACCCTGCTGCTGGGCGTGCCCAACGCCCGGCCGGGGTCCAAGGCGACCTACGAGGCGAAGGTCTGGTTCCAGCGCGTCCCCGCGTCCCCGCCCGTCACGCTCGCAAAGGCGACGACGCCCGGGTGGTATCGCGGCGACCTGCATATGCACACCGCCCATAGCGATGGGAGCTGCGTAACCGGGGACGCCCCGCGCGCCGCTTGTCCGGTCTATCGCACGGTGCTGGCGGCCCAGGCCGCCGGGCTCGATTTCATCGCCGTGACTGATCATAACACCACGAGCCAGGCCGAGGCTCTGGCCGAGCTGCAGCCCTCGTTCCCCAACCTGTTGCTGATGACCGGGCGCGAGGTCACGACGTTCCAGGGCCACGCCAACGTCTTCGGACCGACCGCCTTCATCGACTTCCGTCTGGGCTCGAAGAGCGTCCCGACCATCCGCGACCTGCAACGGGCCGTGACGGCCGCTGGCGGGATTTTCTCGATCAACCACCCGGCCGCGCCGTCGGGGGAGCAGTGCATGGGTTGCGGCTGGACCGCTAAGGACACCGACTTCGACGCCGTACAGGCGATCGAGGTCGCCAATGGCGGAAACGAAAAGGCGCTGGGAGGGTTCGAGGGCGTCCTGTCGGGCGTTCCCTTCTGGGAAGCCCAGCTCAACGCGGGGCGCCGGATCACCGCCATCGGCGGCAGCGACAACCACGACGCCGGCATCCCCCATGACAAGCCCTCGGCCGTCGGGCGTCCGGCCACGGTGATCCACGCCGAGGGACTGTCCAGCGAGGCGCTTCTCGCGGGCCTGCGGGCGGGCAGGGTGTTCATCGATCTCGACGGTACAGGCGATCGGATGCTGGATCTCTCCGCCACCGTCGGCGGTCGCGGCGCGGCCATGGGCGGGACGCTGGCGGCCAGACCCGGCGAGACCATCGCCTTCACCGCCATGATCGCCGGCGCCGATCCGGCTGGGCTGGAGGTGATCCAGGATGGCGCCAGGATCGTCCCGAGAATCTCGCCGAAGGGCGCGTTCGAGGTCCGGATGGGGGCGCAAGATAGCTGGGTGCGGGTCAACGTCCGGGACCGGGCCGGCCGCCTGTTGATGATCGGCAACCCGATCTATCTGACGACCGCGGGCGCTCGCGCGCCCTAGTCCAATGGCGGCCAAACACGCCTACTGGTTCTTGAACCTGTCCCAATACTCGAAATCGAAGGTCGGCTTCGGGCGGGTTGCGCGGACCTCGAAGACAAGCGTATCGCGCGAGGCCTCGCCCTGGTCGCGGGTGACGGTGACGATCGCCGTGTGCGTCCCTTCAGCCAGACCCTGGGGCAGGTCGTAGCGCCAGATGTGCGGCGAGTGGTCGGCGCGGGAGCCGCGCGGCTGAGGCGGCATGGGCGGCAGGCGCTTCTGGCGACCCTGGACATAGCCTTGCGCCTCCGGATCGCCGGAGCGGCTCTGGATCGCCGTGCGGGCCATGGTCAGTTGCCGCTGCAGGGCGAAGGGATCGGAATAGGCCGAGCCCGACCGGACGCCTTCGCCGCGTAACTCCTGGGTGCGGGTCATGGGCGCCGCCGCGCCGCCGTCGATGGCGACCATGACCTTGGTCGTCGAGTCGCCCATCCAAACGTCGGCGGTCAGCCAGCTCCCCGCCTGAAGGTCCGAAGGCGTCAGCAGCTTCACGTCCGGCAGGTCCTGGACGCTGAGCGGCGGGACGGCGTCGCGCCTGTCTTCCGAGGTGTCGCGCCAAGCGAAGATCGTCTCGGCCCAGGCGCGGAAGCGCGGCGTGTTGACTGATAGCCACATGGCCCGATCGCGCGGAAGGCCGCTGGCGCGGTAGTCGAGCGTGTAGTCGGTCCCCTTCACGGCGAAATCGACATAGCCGCGCGGCGAGCCGTCGCCCTGGATGCTCATCGGCGCACCATCGATGTCGTAGTCGCCGCCCCACCAGTCGCCGGCCACGGCGCCGGCCACCAGATGGCGGAACGGAATCGTCGAGACCCCGACCGTCTCCTTCCAGCCTCCCATTGAATCGCCCGGAGCCATGTTCTCCAGCGTGTGGCTGTGGCCGGTCAGCGAGAGCGCCGGGCGCCCCTTCACCAGGGCGTAGAGCTCGCCCAGATTATCGGTCTGGTGCGGCTGGGACTCGGCGTTGTCGAAGCCCACGAACGGGATGTGGGCGGCGAACACCACCAGCTTGCTGGGATCGGTCGCTTTCAGCACGTTCGCGATGAAGGTCATCTGATCGGGCAGCAGGCGGCCGTTGTAGGTTTTCCAGTACTGCTTGCAGAACGGTCGCTCGCGGGCCTCGCGCGGGTCCTCGCCGCAGGGGAACGAGACGTTGTCCAGGACGATGAACACCGCCTGGCCGATCTCGAAGGCGTAGTTATTGGGGCCGTATAGCCGCCGCCAGGTGTCGGAACTGTCGACGTCGTGGTCGGCGTCGTGGTCGTAGTCGTGATTGCCCTGCACCCACCACTGCGGGACGCCGATCGCACCCATCACCTCGGCCGTGCGCGGGATCAGGTGCAGGTCGTCGCTGACGATGTCGCCCAGGGCCAGCAGACAGTCCGGCTTCCGCGGCGCGTTGAGCATCTCGCGCACCAGGGAGTCGCGGACGTAGCCGACCTCGATGTTCGACCCGGGCTGCACGTCGCCCAGCACCGCGCAGTTGAAGCTCTGACCGGTTTTTGTGGGAACGCGCGTGGGAATGATCGGAAAGTTGATGGCCGAGGGCAGGGGACCGGTCGGCGGCAGGCCGCCGTACCGCAGCGCCTTGGGCGAGCCGGCCGGCTTGTGCTGGTAGGCGAAGCGCGGGACCCAACGGTCGTCGGTCGGCACGCGCCAGCCGCTGGGCTGGATCACGAACACCGCCATGTCCGGACGGGCCGGGAGGATGTAGCGGCCGGCCTTGTCGGTCAGCACCACCTCGCGGCTATTGGATACCTTCACGCCCGCCACGCCATGCTCGCCTGAATCCAGACGACCGTTGTGGTTGGCGTCGTCGAACACCACGCCGGCGATGGACGTCTCGTCCGCGCGCGCCTCCCGGCGCACGTCGATGTTTGCGAAGTACGGATCGGTCGGCGCGGCCAGGGCGCCGCCGGCGCCGCCGCAGACGATTGTCGCCCACGACAGGGCGATCAGCAGGGAAGTCTTGGTCACCTCGGATCCCTCGGCTGAAGACGGCCCCCTCTTTGGCGGACGTCTGACACACCCTGATGAAGCCCGTGAATTGGACTTCTGTGTGGGTTTCGCGGGATTTCTGGTCAAAACCCTCCCGAAGTGCAAGCTAATCTCTCGTGACATGAACATGAAATCAACAAATGTCACATCACATCCACAAAACGCGCCTAAGGAAGACCGCGGCGAGGGGGCGGCGGCCGTGAGGGACGGTTCGCGACGCTCGTCGGGCACAAATTTCTCTTTGGGAGAGTCGGTCGTGAGGCATCAAACTCGAGCCGGGCGACGCCTGGGCGGCGTCCTGGCGCTGCGGGCGCTGGCCTTGGTCAGCGTGAGCATTCCGGCGGTCGCGCTGACGGCGGCGCCGGCCTTCGCCGAGGACTACACCAACGTCCAGGCCTCGGGCCGCGTGCAGTCGGCCGACGGCAAGCCGATCGCCGGGGCCGTGGTGCAGCTCACCTCGGAAGCGCTGGGCGTCAAGCGCTCGGCCGTCACCAACGCCAGCGGCGCCTATGTCGTGTCGCAACTGGCGCCGGGCGCCTACGCCGTATCGGTGACCGCCGACGGCTACGACGCCTATGCAGAGGCCGGCGTGCTGATCACCCGCTCGGGCGCCTCGAACCTGTTCACCCTGGCCCCGGTCGGTTCCGTCGAGGCGGTGGTCGTCAAGGCCGGCCGCATGCGCACGCCGGACTTCGAGATCACCACCACCGGCGCGGCCATCGACATCGGCGAACTGGCCGAGCGCGTGCCGGTCGGCCGCTCGCTTCGGGACATCGCCCTGATGTCGCCGGGTGTCGTGCAGGGGTCGTCCTCGGCCAATGGGACGTTCGCCAACCAGATCTCGATCTCGGGCGCCAGCTTCATCGAGAACGCCTTCTTCGTGAACGGTCTGAACATCACCAACTTCCGCATGGGTCTGCTGCCCGTGGAGGTGCCGTTCGACTTCTACAAGTCGGTGGAAGTGAAGACCGGCGGCTATCCGGCCGAGTTCGGCCGCTCGACCGGGGGCTTCGTCAACGCCATCACCAAGTCGGGCACGAACACGTTCCACGGCGGGATCACCGCGACCTGGGAGCCGGGCGACCTGCGCGACAGCGCGCCCAACACGTTCCGCAACAACTATGAGGACGCCACGGCCGAGCGCGAGGAGTGGGTGGCCGAGCTGGGCGGGCCGATCCTCAAGGATCGCCTGTTCTTCTACGGCCTCTACAACCAGCGCAAGCTGAAGACCTTCACGCCCCAAGCCACCGGCGCCAACGCCACTCGCGTCACCGACGATGCGCCCTTCTGGGGCGGCAAGCTGGACGGCTGGCTGACCTCCAGGCAGCACCTGGAGTTCACCTATTTCGACACCACCAAGGACGTCCGGAACCGCAGCCTGAACTATGATCCGGCGACCAAGACGGTCGGGGCGGAGACGGGCGGGACCAACCAGCGCTCCGGCGGCGAGAACTATATCGGCCGCTACACCGGCGTCTTCACGCCCTGGTTCACCCTGTCGGCCGCCTATGGCGTCAACAAGTTCCGCGACGGCCAGCTGCCGCTGGACACCACCCACGAGCAGGTCGTCGACTACCGGAGCAATACCGCCGGCGTGAACATCGGCCTGAACAAGGTCACCGACGCCCAGTCGTTCAATGACGACAAGCGGACCTTCTACCGCGCCGACGCCGACTTCAACTTCGACCTGCTCGGCGCCCACCATCTGCGGATCGGCTACGATCACGAGGAGAACACCGCGATCCAGTTCTTCGAGACGATCGGCCGCGGCGCCTTCAAGCTGTATCGCTCGACAGGGTCGGACCAAAGCAACCTGCCGGCCGGCGTCGAGTACGTGACCACCCGCGTTTACCGAAACAGCGGCAGCTTCAGCACCGTCAACCAGGCCTTCTACGCGCAGGACCAGTGGTCGCTGTTCGGCGATCGTCTGCAGGTCGAGGCCGGCGTGCGCAACGACCGCTTCGACAACCGCAACGCCGACGGCTCGACCTTCTACGATCCGGGTAATCAGTGGGCGCCGCGCCTGTCGGTCTCGGGCGACCCCTTCGGCGACGGCAAGTCCAAGCTCTACGGCTTCTTCGGCCGCTATTACCTGCCGCTGCCCAGCGACCTGTCGTTGAAGTTCGCCGGCTCGCTGGTCACCTACACCCGCTACAACCGCCTGGACGGGGTCGGCGCCAACGGCGATCCGGTCATTGGCGCGGCGATCACCACGGCCAACGGGGTCACGACCTGTCCGGACACCAAGGTCTCGAACTGCCTGGTGTCGGCCTCCGGGCTGGTGGCCGACACCGCCGAGTCGATCGCCCATAACCTAAAGCCGCAATCGGCCGACGAGTTCGTGGTGGGCTACGAGCGGCGCTTCGGCGACCTGATCAAGGTCGGCGCCTATTTCACCCACCGCGAGCTGAACAGCATCGTCGAGGACGTGGCGATCGACACCGGGGCGCGCGCCTATTGCGTGAAGGCCGGCTTCACCGCCGCCCAGTGCCGGTCCAGCTTCGGCGGCGGGCGCCAGTGGGTGATCGTCAATCCCGGCGAGGACGTGAAGATCCGCCTCAACAGCCTGCCGGACGGCTCCAAGCCGGTCGTCACCTTGTCGGCCGCGGACCTGACCTATCCCAAGCCCAAGCGCGACTACAACGCCCTGACGGCCACCTTCGACCGCGCCTTCGACGGCAAGTGGTCGGTGTCGGGCTCGTACACCTGGGCCAGCCTGAAGGGGAACTACGAGGGCGGCGTGAGGTCCGAGAATGGTCAGCTGGCGATCAACACCACGGCCGACTTCGACTCGCCGGGTTTCCTGAACGGCGCCGACGGCTATCTGCCCAATCACCGCCGCCACACCTTCAAGGCCTATGGCAGCTATCAGGTCAACGACTGGCTGACCTTGGGCGGCAACGGCCTGGTGCAGTCGCCGCGCAAGTACAGCTGCATCGGCATCGTGCCCAAGGACGTCGACCCGACCGCCTACGGCTATCAGGGCTATGGCTTCTACTGCCAGGGCAAGGTCGTCGATCGCGGATCGGCCTTCGAGGGCGACTGGGTGACCCAGTTTAACGCTTCGGCGGTGGTGACCATCCCGACGCCAGGCGACCGGTTCGACGCCTCGCTGCGACTGGACGTCTTCAACCTGTTCAATTCGCACGCGGTGACCGCCTATCACGAGTTCGGCGACGTCGGCGGCAGCGGGGTGGCGGACACCAACTACCGTAAGCCCGTCGAGCACCAGACTCCGCGCTACGCGCGGATCCAGCTGCGCGTCGCCTTCTAGCGACCGCTTCGTCCCCGGCCGGTCCTCCCATCCCCGCCGGCCGGGGACGCTCTTCATGCCCCGGAACGCAAGCGATAGTATTCCGGAAACTTGGTCGGCGAGTCGCCGCCGACGGACACGGACAAAGAATGCTCAAACGCCACGATCGTCAGCGCGACATCCTGAACCTCCTGGCGCCCAACCAGACGCGCGCCATCGCCGATATCGCCAAGGCGCTGTCGGTCTCGGAGGAGACGATCCGGCGCGAGCTGCGGGTGATGGAGGAGGCCGGGTCGATCGTGCGGCTGCACGGCGCGGTCCGACTGCCGCCGCAGGAGATCGAGGGCCCGTTCGACCTGCGCATGCAGAAGAACGTGGCGGGCAAGACCCGCATCGCCGAGGCGGTGGTCAAGTTCATCGCCGACGGCGACACCCTGTTCCTCGACAGCGGCTCGACCTCCTGCTTCGTGGCCAAGGCGCTGGGCGAGCACCGCCAGCTGAAGATCATCACCAATTCGCTGGCCGTGGCCCAGGCGGTTCGCAAGGACAGAGGGCATACCCTGTTCCTGGCTGGCGGCGAGCTGAACACGGCCTATCAGGCCTTCTCGGACCGTCACGCCCAGGACTTCCTGGCCGGCTTCCGGCCCAGTCTGTCGATCCTGACCGTCGGCGCCGTCAGCCTCGAGCATGGCCTGATGGACCATTCGCCCAGCGAGGCGATCATGAGCCGCATCGCCTATTCCACGGCCAGCCGCGTGCTGCTGGCCGTCGACCAGGGCAAGTTCGGCCGGATCGGTCTGGTCCACACCGCCGCCCTCAAGGACGTGGACATCCTCGTCACCGACGCGCCCTTGACGCCGGCGTTCCAGGACGCCTTCTCCCACGCTGAGGTGGTGGTCGCCTGAGCAACCCCGTCGCCGCGGCGACGAGGGCTGCAATCTGAATGCTCCGTTCCTGGACCCGCTTGAACGGCAGCTATTGCGCAAACGCGGCGATCGTCCAGGAGATCGGCGCCGGGGAACGTTCAACGTTTTCGATGCATCGCCGGCGCGGGGGCTGCGCGCTAGCCTTCGGTCGCTCTGTCCAATCCTGAGACGAGCGTTTCTGAAAACCCGCGCCCGCGCCGTCTTCCCCAAGCGGCGCGGCGTCGTCCCCGCGCCGCCCTGGCGCGGGCGCACGGCGTTGCGCGCTATCCGTGGAACTCTCCATTGCCCCATTACCGTTACGCCTTTCTGGCCACGGCGGCGCTGGTCGCGCCTCTCGCCGCCTACGCCCAGCAAGAGACGCTGATCGGCGAAGTCGTCGTCACCGCGCAAAAGCGCGAACAGGCTCTCATCGACGTGCCGATCGCCCTGACCGCTTATGATGCGCGCGGCCTTGAGCGCCGAGGCGTGCAGACCCTCGACCAGCTTGCGCTCTTTACGCCGGGTTTCGAGGTCCAGCAGCAGTCGCCCAACAATCCAGGCTTCGTGATGCGCGGCGTCACCTCCAGCGCGCTGGAGTCAGCGTTCGAGCCGCGCGTGTCGATCTTTCAGGACGGAGTTTCGATCTCGAAGGGCGAAGGCAGTTATGTCGAACTGTTCGATGTCGAACGGGTCGAGGTCGCCAAGGGACCTCAGTCGACCCTGTTCGGGCGGGGCGCGCTCGTCGGCGCCCTGAACATTATCCAGAACAAGGCTAGGCCGGGCGCGGCGGACGCCAAGCTCGTCGTGGAGGCTGGCGATTACAGCGCTCGTCGGGCCGAGGCCATGATCAACGCGCCTGTCGGCGAAACCCTGGCTGTGCGCCTGGCCGCCGTCCGCCGCCAGCGCGATGGCTATGTCAGCAACCTGCGGGGAGGCGAGGACTACCAGTCGGTTGACACCACCGCGCTGCGCGGGGCGCTGGCCTTCGCCGGGAAAGGGTCGCGACGGCTTGATCTGATCGTCAACTACCAGCGAGACAGGCCGACTGGGACGGCGTTCAAGTCTCTGGTCATCGACCAGACCGATCCGGTCAGCGGGGCTTTTCTCGCCGACCGGCGCGACCCAGATGGGATCGCCCAGGGGGCGGGACAGTCTTTCCAAGACGGGCAGGATCTCAACATCGACCGCGCCGTCTGGGGCGCGACCCTGCTCGCCCGCTGGCCGCTCGCCAACAGCATCACCCTGTCGTCGATCAGCGCCTTCCGTCATTTCCAATCCTCGGAATCGAACGATCCCGACGGCCTTTCCCTGCCGCTTCTGACGGCGATGAACGAGGGTAAGGCCAAACAATGGAGCCAGGAGCTGCGCATCAACTTCGATCCTGGCGGACGCTTGACTGCGTTCGCCGGGGCGAGCGCCTTCGGCTACGAGGGTCATCACCAGACGCCGCTTCAGATCGATGAGCGTCTTGCGGTCGCGGCGCTGACGCGACAACTCAACGGCGCGGCCGTTGGCGCGGGCCTTCCGGCGACGCGAACGGCCCCGTCCGCCCTATTCGAGAACAAGGGTTTTGTCGCCGCGCTAATGCAGGGCTTGGTCGCTGGAGCGTCCGACAATCGTACGACGGCGGTGTTCGACCCAGCCATCGTCCTGACCCCCGCCCAGGCTCTGGCTATCGCCAGTAACCTCCGGTCAGATCATCGTGAGACGTCAGTCGACACCAGCATTCTGTCTTCCTTCGACCTCTTCGCTGATGGGACGCTGGCGCTGACCCCAAGGTTCGAGGTCTCGGCCGGACTGCGCTACACGCGGGACAAACGAAAGAGCGGCTACAGCGCCTTCGTCACTGGCGGGCGCAGCGTCGCCGGCGGCGCGATCGGGGCGGCTCAACTGGCCAGTTCTGGTTCGCCGACGGCCGTGGCCCAGGCCAAGGCCCTGCTCGCGGCGCTTCAGAGTCCGGCGGCGCAGCAGGTCCCGGTCAGCATCCTGCCGCTGTTCGGCTTCAGCTTCCAGCCGACGGCCGGCAATGGGGCCTTCTACAGCGACAGCCTCGACGATGACGGCCTGACCTGGCGCCTCGCCGCGCGCTATGCGCTCGACGATCGGACAAACCTTTACGCGACCTACGCCCGGGGGCGGCGGCCTCGAACTCTGGCGGCCCGAGGGCCAAGCGCGCCGTTCGGGCCGCCGCAATTCGGCGCGCAATCCGCCGAGACGGTCGACAGCATCGAACTCGGCGCCAAGTTTCGCCGCCCTGAACGGGGCCTTCGCGGCAGCGCGGCCGTCTACGGCTACGGCTACAAGAACTTCGAGACTGTCGATCGCGATGGGGTGCGGTTGATCACAACGAACCGCGGCAGCGCGCGCGCCTACGGCGTTGAACTTGAGGGGGAGTGGTCACCCACGTCCTACGTCGACATCTTCGCCACCTACAGCTTCAACCACGCCCGGTTCACCAACGGCGCGTTCGATGGCAACCACCTGCGCCAGTCGCCCGACCATTCGGCCTCACTGGGCGCCGCGGTTCGATGGCCCGCGCCCGGTGGCGTGTTGGAGTTGCGCCCGACCTTCACCTGGCAATCGAAGATGTTCTTCGACGACAACAACGATCGGCCCGACCTCCAGCAGCCGCCTGCCGCTCTGGTGGCCGACGCTGCGGTCGACGAGTTCCAGAACGCCTATGGGCTCCTGAACCTGACCTTGACCTACACGCCGACTGGCCGCTCGCTGGCTTTGGAGCTCTTCGCGACCAACCTGACCAACGAACGCTACATCATCGACGCGGGCAACACCGGGGACATCCTGGGATTGCCGACCTTCGTCGTCGGCCCGCCTCGAATGGGCGGGGTGCGTGTCACCTGGCGTCTTCCTTGAGAGCTTCGCCGGGGGCGGGCTCGGGCCCGCCCCCGGCGGATGCTTGCGTCAGACACGCGACAAGGTCAGGAGGGGCCGTCTAGCAGGCTACGACGCACGGCCTCGGCGACCGCCTGCACCCGCGTCCTCACGCCCAGTCGGCCGCAGCATTCCAGGATATGAAAGTCGACGGTCCTCGCCGAAATGCGCAGGATCGCGCCGATATCCGAGGAGCTTTTTCCCTGCGCCGCCCAGTAAAGACACTCACGCTGGCGCGGACTCAGGATCGCGCTACAAGCCGTTGAAGTCGGGTCTTGGTTCAGACGCATGCTTGAAGATGTCTCTCGAACCCCGGAGGGGCGCCCGCCGTCGGCGCCGCACGATGGCAGTCTAGAGGCGGCCGGGTTCGAAGGCATCGCGCGCCAGCGGGGAATGTTCGTTGCGGGCGCTGAATGATGCTCGAAGGTCTGGGCGCGCCGCCTTCGTCACGACGCGCCCGAAGGTTTAGCCGAAATGGCCTTCGAACAACGACGAGCTGGGCGCGATGCTCGTCACAACCGTGGGTGTATCGATGTGCGGGGCGGCGAAGGCTGTCTTCGCTCCGGGCGCATCTTCCGTCGTGAACACCCATTGGCCCAGAGTGATGGGGCCGGCCTGCCAAGGCGCGGCGTTGACGCGCAGGAAGTCCTTGGTGGTCACCACGCTGTAGGTCGTGCCGAACTTTAGGTGGAACGGCGTGAGATCGATGTCGACCACCTGCTTGCCGTCATAAGCGTCGCCCTTCTCGAAATCGATGACGCCGGCCACCACTCCAGCGCCCATCTCCACGATCTTGAGTTTTCCAGACGTGTATTCAGCGAACGCCTCGGTCACCAGCTTCAGGCCGATATGGCCGTCGGTGTCGACATGGGCCGCGTCAGGGCCTGAATAGACGCCGATGACGCCGGCGACGGCCTTGGCCAGGGGCTTGAACACCGCATCCGTCGGCAGACCTTTGGTCGCGGCTGATGGCGTCGTCGTTGGCGGCGGCGTGTCGGCCGGCCCCGGCGTCGGCGCGTCCCCCGCAGTGGTGAACTGCCATTCACCGCGCGTGATGGCTCCGGCTTGCCAGGGCTCGGCGTTCACACGAATGAAGTCCTGAGTGGTCACGACGCTGTAGGTCGTGCCCGTCTTCAGGTTGAAAGGCGTGAGGTCGATGTCGAGGACCTGGCGACCGTCATACTTGTCGCCGCCGACGAAGTCGATCTCGCCCACAGCCTTGCCGGTCGCTTGCTCGACGATCTGCAGAAGGCCGCTCGTGTATTCGGAGAAACCCGTGGCGGCCAGCTTGATCGCCAGGTGACCGTCAAGCGCCACCGCGTGCGCGTCCGGACCCGAATAGACGCCGACAACGCCATCGACCGCCTTGGCCAACTGGACGAAGGGCAGGTCGGGCTCGGTCGGGTCCAGCGCGCCGCCATCGCCCGCGCCCCCGCCGGCTCCGCCCCCAGGTTCGCCATCGCCGCCAGGGCGACCCTCGCCGCCTTCGCCCGGCTGCGTCGCGCCCTTTGGAGGCGCCGCGCCAATCCCGCCGCGCGTCGGAAGCGCGAGGGGCGCGCCGTTGTCGGCCTGATCGGCCCCGATATCGAGCGGTCCGCCGCTCAGCGGCTGGCCGTCAAAGTCGGCGCCTAGCGCCAAGGCGCCGCCTCCGTCGATCGCGCCCGCTCCAGCCTGGAGGTGAAGATTGGCGTCGAGCTGCGGGGCGGCCACCCGTGAATGGCCGTCCGCGCCGATCCTTGCGAGCCATTGCGCCTGGGTGATCTCGCCATCGCCGAGATCGAAGAGCTTCTCTCCCTGGGAGCCCTGGCCGAAGACTTGGTTGTTGTCGCTACGGATGGGGCCGGTCACGCCATTCTGCAAAATCGCGATCGCCGCGGTGGTCACATAGCCGGGCGATCCGTTGTAGGCTTCAGCGACCGAGACGATGTTGTTCATCACCAGCGGATTGACGGTCTTGGTGTAGACATCGCCGCTTTCGGTCCAGGTGGTGATCCCCGAAACCATGACGCCGCCGCCAAAGTACCAGGGGCGCGTCGAAACGTTCACCAAGGTGTTGTTGTAGACCTGCGGGTCCTTGCTGCCCCACACCATGATGCCGCCGTCGGCGGTGTCCTGGATGATGTTGTTGCGGACGATCCCATTCATGGTTTGGTAGAGCTCTGGATTGTCTTTGCCGAACCATTCCAGATCGGTTTGGTAGCCCAGCATCAGGCCGGCGCCGGAGTTTGGCGGGTCCTGCGGATCGACACCCTGGGCGCCGCCGGCGCCGGTGTTGCGGATGAAATTACCTTCGATCAGGCCGTTGGCGGCGCCGCCCTTGATGTACGCGCCACTTGTAGCGGTATCGTGGATGTAGTTGCCGCGGATCACGACGTCGTCGGCGTTGACGATGTCGATGCCTTCGGCGTTGGAGCCGTCGCGCATGCCCGAGTTGTAGATCTCGTTGTGCAGGATCTGCAGGCCGTCGGCGCCCGGCGCGGCCTTGATGACGTCGCGGCCCGAGTCGTGAAGGATTGAGTTTTGGATCGTGATGTTGCGCACCCCGTGCTCAGGGATGTCGCCGCCCCAGTCGTAGGTGCTCTCAAGCTTCACGCCGTAGTACGATCCGCCCTTGATCTCCAGGCCGTCGATCGCCCCGCCGTGAGCGTCCTCGCCAAAGCGGATGACCCACTCAGGGTCATCGGGTCCGGATCCGGTCGAGACGATCGCCTTTTCGCCGGGGAAGTTCTTAATCGTGATGTTGGCTTCCCGGACGGTCACGCCGCCAGCGTATTCCCCGCTCCGGAGCATGATGGTGTCGCCGGCCTTGGCAAGGTCGAGGGCTTGCTGAAGGGTCCGCACGGGGGACTCCACTGAGCCGGGCCCGTTGGCCGTCCCCGTGAGCGAAACGATTATCGTCGCCATAGCGAAATTCCTTTCCACCGCGCCGCCATGATGCGGCTTCAAGGAAAGACGCTAACAAGCTCAACCCAGGGGTGCGTCCTGATAGATCTACGAGGTCGCTCAGGTTGACGTTAATCGGGCGAAGATCTGTAAGCCAAAGAACTGAAAGAACTTTTTTCGCCAAGCAAGCCGCCCGCGGCATACGCGTTGAGCTTTAAGGGTCTTTATTGCTGTATCTTAAGGAGGGCTTAACCTTGCGTTGGGCCTGCGGCCCAAAACGCGCGAAGTGCGACAGGCGCGACCTGTGAGACTTACCAGGATGGGCGGCCGGGCGAGTCAGGACAGCAAGTAGCGGCTGCAGATTTTCCCCACCGAAGTCTGTGGCCCGCCGGCCCTCCGGGACCGATGACCAGTCGGCCGGCGGCGCTTGTCTGTTCCATCGCAGATGGCGCTTCGCCGCTGGCGTCTGCCGCCTCACGGCGAAGTTCAACGGACTCATGGCGCAGACGCCGTTGCAGCGCCTCGCCGCTACTCCAGGAAAGCTCCATGCTCAGAGTCTACGACAGCGCTCACTTTCAGGCCGGCCATCGCCAGCTCCATGGCGAGCCCTTCTTCGACTTCGAACTGAACCGATGGCTGCCCTCCATGGACGAGGCTGAAGTGAGCACGGTAGTCGGCCGCATTCACAGCATAAGTGATTGGACGCGCGAGATGATCGCGCTGGGCAAAGCGGCCGAAAGCGAGGGGCGGGCGCTCCACGCGTCCGCCTATTACCGGGCGGCGGAGTTCTACATGATCGGCCAGGATCCAAAGCGCGGCGAACTCAACGCCGCCTGGCTGAGATTGTTCAACGCCGCGGTCGCCGACTGGCCGATCGAACGCTATCAGGTCCCTTACAAAGACGGGTTTTTGCCCGTGCTTGCGATGCGGGCCAAAGGGCCCCGACGCGAAACACTTGTCATCCACGGCGGGTTCGACTCCTACAAGGAGGAGTATTTCCTCGCAGCCCCAGATTACGCGGCGCAGGGCTTTGACGTGGTGGTCTTCGATGGGCCAGGGCAGGGCCAAGCAATCCGCCGCTGGCGTCTAACCATGGAGCCGGCGTGGGAAAGGCCGGTCGCTGCGGTGCTTGACCACATGGGGATCGAGTCATGCGCGCTGATGGGCTTTTCCCTCGGCGGCTACCTCGCGCCGCGCGCCGCCGCCTTCGAGCCGCGCATCAAACGCGTGATCGTCAATGACGTCCTGGCCGACTTCTATGCCGCTTTCTTGGCCAAGGCGGGGCCTGAAGCCGGCGCGCGGATCGACGCCATGGTCCGCCAGGGCCAGATTGACGCCGTCAACGCTGCTCTGAAGGCCATGTCGGAGCAGTCTGAAACCGCGGGCTGGGCCATCGCCCACGGCATCGAGATCTGCGGCGCTGAAGACGGCTACGGATTTCTCACGTGGCTGCGGAACCTACGCACCGCTCCATTTTCCGAGCGGATCACTCAGGACGTCCTGCTGCTGGGCGCCCAGGAGGATCACATCGTCCCGATCTCGCAATGGTACGACCAGATCGGCATGCTGCGGAACGTGAAGTCTTTGACGGCGCAGCTCTTCACGCGCGCGGACCACGCTCACGCCCACTGCCATGTCGGCAACACCCCGCTGGTCCTCGACTTCGTCATCACCTGGTTGAACTTCCAAATGCGCGCGGAGGAGGGGCGCTTGTGCTTGCCCGACTTGGCCTAATCGCCGTCAACCTGCTGGAGGTCGACGGTCGGCGGGGCGCCGACGCTTATCTAGATTCTGGACCGCCGCTAGAACGTTACGCACGTTGGCTGGGTAAGCTTCATGACCGACTCCTGGCGGAACGCGGCGCGATAGTCCGATCGGATAGCGTCGATCCCGGCTAGCTGCGCCTTGTCGCTTACCGCCAGGATTAGCACCTTGCTCCTTTCCCTGACGCTCGCGCCGGTGGCCGGGCGCCATCGGCCCTCCGCGTCGAGCACCGTGAACCCATGGGGAAAGCGGGGCGCGACGGCCTCGTCGAGAAAGCGGTCGAAGTCAGCGTTCGACACAGAGCCCTGCTGCCTCATATCAAGGCCAAAGAAAAGCTGGACGAGCACCGCCGCTTGGCTGGGCGTAGGGCAGGACGGAGGCAGGTGGGCGCAGCCGCCAAGGGCCAGAAGCCCGAGCAGGATGGGGAAAGGCCGCCGGGGCCGGGAAGGCTGTGAACATTCGGCCATACTTGGATCTCCTGGCGATCACTCTTCCATGCGGCGCCGACCGACGCGTCCACGGGTTCGGCGCGGCGCTAGGCTGCGGGATGGACTTCGCGCTCTGTCCAGGCCAAGCGAGGTATCGCCCAGCGCCAAATCACCCCGACTTCCGTATCGATGCTCTCGCCAACCTTGCTCATACCAATCTTTCGTAGCACAGCGTCGGAGGGACCTGGCTCCGCCAGGGTGTGCGCGACGACTGCGGTGACCTCCCCGTCGGCGAACGCGTGAGCGAGCAGGGCGCGGGCGGCGGCTGTCGCCAAGCCGCGACATCGGAAGGCTGGCGCGATCTCGTATCCGATCTCGACCTCGCCGTTCGTGTCAGGGCGCGCGACGAACCCCCCATTGCCCACCAGCCGTCGCGGTTCGGTTAGCACAAACAGATATGAAGGCCAGGCTTCGGCTTCTTCGGGGGGCTTGCTTGAGGTTGGCGCCATACCTTCCGGAAATGCGGGCCATCCATCAGGAACCGCCGCCCCGAGAGCCGTCTCGAAGCGCTTGCGCGACCTGTGAAACGCTCCTCTCAGGGCAGGAGTGAGCCGAACCAGGAGCAAGCTTGAAGTCAATGGTTTCCTCGATGGAGGTTGATGAACATCGACGTGGCCGCGGCCTTATCTATCCATCGCCCAAGAACGGGCCGGCGAAATATCCGACCTCTGAACCGCGCGACGGGCTAAAGGTCTAGGGCTGGCTTCGCAACGCGAGTTGGGAGCGGAACGCCAGGAAGGGGCCCGAGACCGCTTTCCATGCCGGGGTCTGTGAGGTCCGCTGCATCCAGTCGACAACCGCTGGAAAACCGCCGAGGTCGTAGTCGATCACCGGCGCAAGTTCGAGAACAGCCAGAACGAAATAGTCCGCATAGGTAAGGCCCGGCCCGGCGGTGAAAGCTTGACGGGCCAGGACCTGCTGGTCGAGCTGCTCGATGGCGCGCGCGGCGTTGACCGAGGCGCGCTCCCGCACCGCCCGCGCCACCACGGGATCGGGCCAGGCGAGCGCCGGGACAAATCGCGGATACACGAGCCCAAGCGAGAAGTTGGCCGCAAGGTTCGTCTCGCACCAATGAACCCGCTCGTCGACGCGCGCCCGGGATTCGAGATCCGCGCCGCCAAGATGACTGCCGGCTCCGTCGCACAGGAAGCGGACGATCGCGGCGCTTTCGCTCAGTCCGAACTGGCCCGACTGCAGGAAGGGAACCTTCGCCGTGGGATTGCGCGCGCGATAGGCGGGCGAGAGATGTTCGCCGGCGGCCAGCGAAACCTTGTCGACCTCTAGCTCAAGCTGCAGGTGCGACACGATCGCCAGGACGGGGCGGCACGTGGTGGCGACGGGATCAACGAAGAGACGCATCGACTTTCGCCTGCCTGCGAACGGGATTGGATGGGTCATCCGCGCCGCTGTGCGAATGCTCGGCGACGGCCAACCTTCCGAGCCATTGCGGAAGGCCGTCGCACTGGATGGCATTTCGTCGAGCCGGTGTCGCCGCCACGCCAGCGCAGAAGCTTCTGCGCCCGCGTGGCCTGCCTCCGATCCCTCAAGCCATCTAATGCGGCGCCTCTGATCGTGGTCCGGAAAGGAGGCCCTGTTGACGCAGTCGATCGAAATCCTGTCTCTCATTCTCACCGGGCTGCTGGCGGGCGTCTATCTCGGCGGCGCGCTCAGCGACGCGAGGATCAGCGACCTAAGCGCACAGGCGTTCACCGAGACGCACCAAGCGAGGGACGTGGTGATGCGGCGGGCGATGCCGCCCTTCGTTCTGGCCACCATGGCCTGCGTCGCGGGCAGCGCGCTGCTCGCGCCCGAGACCCGCGTGGGCCGGCTGGCTGTCGTAGCGCTTCTTGTGCTCGATACGCTCGTCGCCGTACGGCTGCAGATCCCGATAAACCGTCGTATCGCGACCTGGCGCCCGGGCAATCCCCCGGACGACTGGGCGCGGTGGCGTGACCGATGGCGGGTCGGCCACCTGGTCAGAACGATGTTCGGTCTTGGCGGCTTCACCAGCCTGACGCTGCTTAGCCTCTGGATGATAATGTCATGAAGATCGCTGACCGGGCCGCCGCTTTCGCGGCCGCGTTCCTGACCGCCAGCGTAGGCGCGGCGCACGCTGATGAAAGCGCAGACCCATCCGGATGCCGGGGGGCTATGTCCGTCGTGGAAGCGGTGTTCGCCGCGCTCGACCAGCGCCGGATTGACGGCCTTGAGGATCTCTTCGCGCCTGGCGCCACCGTCGTGCACGACAACGGAAGGGAGGCGGACGTCCGCCAAACGGCCCAAGCGACGTTGGCTGCGCCTGATTGGCCGCCGCGCCAACGCGCCCTTAGCCGGTGGCGGGCGACCTGTCTGGGCGCCGATGTCGCGCTGGTGACCCTGCGCAATGACGTAACGTTCACGCCCGCCCAGGGGGGCGCTTTCTCCCGCGTCTATCAGGAAAGCTGGATCCTCGTACGGGGGAAGGCTGGCTGGCGCGCGGCGCACGGACACTACACGCGGGTGGACGGGCGCTGACAAAGCATCACCAGCTCCCCGGGGGCGTGGCGGGGTCTTGCGCCGCCTTTGACGAAAGCGCTATGGCCTACCGACGGCGAAACCCCGGGCGGAGCCTTTCCTTGGTTGTCGGCGATGACCTGAACTGGGACGACATCCGCTACTTTCTGGCCGTCGCGCAGGAGGGCTCGACCCTCAAAGCGGCCAAGCGCCTGGGCGTGAGCCAGACAACGGTCGCCCGGCGGCTTGACCTCTTCGAACAGGCGCTTTCAGCAAAGCTCTTCGAGCGCCGTCAGGCTGGCTACCGTCCGACTCCCATCGCGACGAAGGCGCGTGTGCTGGCCGAGGATGTGGCCCGCGCCGCCGCCCTTTTCAGCGACCTTTTTCCGCGCGGCGACCCTCACCGACGAGGTGGTCTGGTGCTCGCGACCGCGGAACCCATCGCACGGCAGATCCTCCTGCCGGCCCTGGCGCGCGCCCGCCGCGACACGCCTGGCGGGCTACGGGTCGAACTGCTTGTGGGCGACGGAATCGTCGACCTTGCCCGCGGCGAAGCCGACATCGCTTTGCGGGCGTCAAAGCCGCCCCCCGAGCCCGGCCTGATTGTCCGGCGGCTCCCGCATGCCGATCTCTGGGGCGTCTTCGGCGCTCCGGCCTATTTCCAGCAACATGCCAGGCCCGCTTCGCCAGAGGACCTTAAAGACCACCGCTGTCTTTCGATCCCTGGCTTTGCGTCAGCCATGTCCTCGTTTGCTTGGTTCGACCGCGCCGCAGGATCGCCAACCTACGAGCCCGGCGTCGCGAACATTTCGCATCTCTTTCCGCTGGTCTGCGCCGGAGGCGGCCTGACCGTTCTGCCGCGCTACGCCGGTCTGGCCGAGGGGCTGATCTGGTGCTTCGACGTTCCCGAGCCCGTCAATGTCGATTTCTGGCTCGTTTATCAGGCCAGGCTTAAATCCGACCCGGAAGTGCGATTGCTGATCGACGCCATTCTGGCCGAACTCGACGACCTGAGCCGCAGACCCCCGGACCTGGCGAGCGTCTGATCGGTGGTCTGTCGGGACGGTCCCCGCAGGGGGCTCGGTCATGAGATGTTCCCGCGCCGCCAGTTCTGCGGACGTGCAGCACATTCCCCGGTCGTGCGCAGTACCGCCCCCCTAGGCGTCCCCGCTAATAGCAGCGCTCTGAAGTTCACGGAGAGCGCAATGCGGACGCACCAGTCTGGCCTCTCCCCACGCGGAGGCCAGCGGCCATGAAACTCCTCACCTCGAACCACGCGCCCACGGTTGAAGCGACGGACCTGATCTTGGCGCGGGGGCAGACAGTCGCCGCCGCTTCGTTGTTCACGGCGGCGGATGAAGACGGCGCCGGAACGATCGTCCAGTATGAACTGATCGACGCCACTGAGGGGGGCGGCCAGTGGATGATCAACGACACGCGCATGGCGCCCGGCGCGCATGCGATCGTCGTCAGCGCCAGCCAATTGCGCAAGGTTTCCTTCCTGACCGCTCAGAGCGGCGGCGATACGCTCATCGTTCGGGCCTTTGACGGGAAGGATTGGAGCCTAGCGAAGTCGTTCACGATCAACACCGTCAATCATGCGCCGACGATTTTGGGGCTCGATCACGCCTTTCCGCATGACACCGCGGTGGGGCTCGGGTCCCTGATCGCGGTGGCGGACGAAGACGGTTTGTCCGACCTGGCGTCCTTCACGTTGACGGACGGCAATGCCGATCCCGCCAGCGGCTACTGGATCGTCGATGGCCAGAAGCATCAGGGCGGCAGCGTGACATTCGACGCGGCGAAACTGGGCAAGGTGTTCTGGAAGGGCGGCTCGACCATCGAGGCCTCGGTTGACGCCGTCAGCGTCACGGTGGCGGACGTCATGGGGGCGTCGGCGACCATCAACCTGACCTACACGACCTTGGCCAACCACGCTCCGGTCGTCCAGGCTTCGGACGGCCAGATCCAGGTGGGCGGCGCCATCCTGCTCAGGGATCTGATCAAGGTCACCGACGCCGACGCGGACACGATCAAGTACTACGGCGTGGACTGGTACGATGACGGCGTCCGCAACGTTAAGCTGATGCACAACGGCGTTGTCTACGATGGTTACAAAGACTTCACGCCGGCGGAATTCGCGGAGGTTCGCCTAGTCGGCGTCGCGGGCGGCGGCCTCGATGGCGTCAGCGTTCGCGCGCAGGACGCCAAGGGCGAATGGAGCGGGGCAGGCTGGGCGCATGTCACGGTCGTCTAGGGGCCGCTGACGTCAGTGAGCGTTCGGAGCGCCTGCTCTTGAGCCGACACTTCAGCGCCGTGGCGACGCCAAGCTAACCCGCCACGACATCGTGATTGTTTGACGGAAAATTCGCGCCCGTGCATCGGTGTCTATGACGGCCAGAAGAACAAGGGCGGGAAACGTTGTCAGAGGGACGCGCGCGCGTCGTGGCTTGGTTGGGGCGGGAGATCCTGCCCCATGAGGCCTCCGTGCGCGCCTGGCTGAGGCGTTCGTTCGCCGCCGCCGGCGACGTCGACGACATTCTCCAGGAGACCTATTGCCGCTTGGCCGCCCTGACCAACATCGATCACATCGACCAGCCGCGCGGCTATTTCTTCCAGGCCGCGCGCAGCGTCGCGCTGGAGCAGATCCGTCGCGCCCGCGTGGTGCGGATCGAGACGGTCAGCGAGATCGAGGCCCTGGACCTGGCTCTGGAGGATCCTTCCGCCGAACGCATCGTCTCCGGACGGCGCGAGCTTGAGCGGGTGAAGGGGCTGATCGCGGCCCTGCCCGATCGCTGTCGCCGGATCTTCGAGATGCGGAAGATCGAGGGCGTGCCGCAGCGCGAGATCGCCCGGCGGCTGGGCGTCACCGAGCATGTCGTCGAGAACGAGGCGGTGAGGGGGCTTCGGGCCATCCTCGCGGCGATGACCGAACAGGACGCGCCCGCGCGCAGCCATGGAACGAGAGATCGGGAAGGCGGAGAGAAGACCGATGGTCGAACGCGAAAGCGCCGCTGACATCGAGGCGGACGCCGCCCGATGGGTGGTCCGCGTCGATCGCGACAGCGAAAACCCCGGCCTCCGCGCGGAACTGGACGCCTGGCTCGCCGGCGACCGCCGACGGCTGGGCGCCTATGTCCGGGCCGAGGCCGCTTGGACCCACATGGATCGCGCCAGCGTGTTGGCGGGCGGAGAGGCTACCCGCGACGTTGGGACGACCATGATCCGTCGCCGGCGTTTGGTGGCGGGCTTTGGCGCCCTGGCGGCCGGTCTGGCCGCCGCGATGGTCGCGCCGCGTCTCCTGGCGCGCCGCTACGATACCGCCCTGGGCGAAATCCGGCGCGTGCCGATGTCCGACGGCTCCGTCGCGGCCATCAACACCGACTCCAAGCTGGAAATCGCCATGCGGCCGCGCCTTCGGGCCGTCAAGCTCGAGCGTGGCGAGGCCTGGTTCGCCGTCGCCAAGGATCCCGAGCGTCCGTTCGTGGTCGAGAGCGGGCCCGTGCGCGTCCGCGCGGTGGGTACGGCTTTCTCGGTGCGAAAGCGCGAGGGCGGCAGCGACGTCCTGGTCACCGAAGGCGTCGTCGAGGTGTGGACGCGGGACGGCGAGGGGGCGCCGCGCCGCGTCGCCGCCGGGCAACGGCTGTTCGCCAAAAATGACGGGGGGGCTCCGGCCTCGCCGATGGCCGACGCCGATCTTGGACGCAAGCTGGCCTGGCGCGACGGGCAGATCGTCCTGGACGGTCAGACGCTGGCCGAGGCGGCGGCGGAGTTCAATCGCTACAACGATCGCAAGATCGTGGTGGCCGATCCGCGTCTGGCCGATCAGCGCTTCGTCGGCTGGTTCCGCACCAACGATCCGGAAGGCTTCGCCGAGGCCGCCGCGACCACCTTCAACGGCCAGGTCAGCTTGGGCGGCGAGACCATCGTCCTGCGAGGCGGCTGACGTCCCTTCGAAATTTTTCGTGCGACTGCTGACGGAAACCGGTTTCCGGCTCATCGCTCCAGGCAGGCGCTCCCAGAAGCGCCGCTCTAACAACACCTAGAGGGAGGGGCCGCATGCGGACGTCGCTGCGCAACCACAACACCAAGTCCTATCTGATGCTCGCCGCCGGTGCGACCGCCGTGCTGGCCGCCGCCAGCGCTCAGGCCCAGGTGCGCAAGTTCGACGTGGCCGAGCAGCCCGCCGTCACCGGCATTCCCCAGTTCGGCAAACAGGCGGAGCTGCAGATCCTGGCGCCGCAGGGCGCGGTGCAGGGCAAGCGCGTCAACGCCGTGCGCGGCGCCTATACGGTCGAGGAAGGCCTGGCCCGGCTGCTGCGCGGCGCCGACCTGACCGTGGTCTCCAACAACGGCCGCACCGCGGTGCTGGGGCAGACGGCCTCGCTGCAACTGGCCTCCACCGCGCCCGCGCCGCTGATCGCCGCCCAGGCCGCCGCGCCCGTCGCCGCCCAGGAGCCCGAAGCCGCGGCCGAGGTCGAGGAGATCGTCGTCACCGGCTTCCGCGCCAGCCTGCAGAGCGCCATGAACATCAAGCGCCGCGCGAGCGGTGTCGTGGACGTCATCAAGGCCGAGGACATCGCCGACTTCCCGGACGCCAACCTCGCCGAGTCGATCCAGCGCGTGCCGGGCGTGTCGATCGCCCGCGACGCCGGCGAGGGCCGCCAGATCACCGTCCGGGGCCTTGGCCCGCAATTCACCCGTGTACGGATCAACGGCGTCGAGGGCCAGAGCACCACCAGCGGCACCGACAGCTCGGGCGGCGCCAACCGCAATCGCGCCTTCGACTTCAACGTTTTCGCCTCGGAGCTCTTCAACAGCATCACGGTGCGCAAGACCGCCTCGGCCCAGACCGAAGAGGGCTCGCTGGGCGCGACGGTCGATCTGCAGACGGGCCGGCCTTTCGACTACAAGGGCGCGACCCTCGTGGTCTCGGCCCAGGAGGGCTATAACGACCTCTCCAAGTCCTGGGACCCGCGCCTGGCGGTCCTGGCCTCCAACACCTGGTTCGAGGGCAAGCTCGGCGCCTTGGTCTCGGTGGCCTACACCAAGCGAGAATTGCTCGAGGAAGGCCACGGCTCGGGCGGCTGGCTGAACGGCACGGAAGTGGGCGGCTTCAACAAGGCCTCGCCCTTCGCCCAGGCCAGCTCCGCCACGGTCTTCACCCCGCGCTTCCCGCGCTATGGCCGCCTGACCCACAACCAGGAGCGCCTGGGGCTCACCGGCTCGTTCCAGATGCGGCCCGACGATCGCACCCTGATCGGCCTCGACGTCCTCTATTCCGACTTCAAGGCGACGCGCGAGGAGAACTGGCTGGAGGCGCTGTCCTTCGCCCGCAACGCCTCGCAAGGCGGCCGCCCGGAGATCATCGTCCGCGACGGCGTCGTCAACGCCAAGGGCGACATGGTCTATGGCCTGTTCGACGATGTCGACGTCGAGAGCGAGACCCGCTTCGACAAGCTCGACACCAAGTACAGCCAGGCCACCTTCACGGCCGAGCACGAGTTTGGCGACCGCTTCAAGCTGAGCGGGCTGGTGGGCTTCTCGAAGTCGGACTTCGACAATCCGATCCAGACCACGGTGATCCTGAACCGCGAGAACGCGGACGGCTTCTCGTACGACTATCGCAACAACGCCAAGCTGCCGTCGATGAACTTCGGCTTCGATGTCACCGATCCGCTGGCCTACAACTTCGGCGCCGCCCGTTCCGAAATCCGCCTGCGGCCTCAGGGCGTGACCAACAAGATCGCCACGGCCCAGCTGGACGGCGACTATCGCCTCAACGACAGCCTGTCGCTGAAGGTCGGGGTCAATTCCAAGACGTACAACTTCGACTCCTGGGCGCAGGCGCGGGTCAACGAGTCCGTCGTGCCGACCTTGCCGGCCGGCGTCACCCTGGCCAGCCTGACCAAGATGGTCTCCGGCTTTGGCGACGGCCTGGGCGCGTCGGGTATTCCCACCCGCTGGGCCGCGCCAGATCTCGACGCCTTCGCCAAGCTGTTCGACATCTACAGCGGCAAGGGCCTGTTCGAGCTTTCGGGCGCCACCAATTCCAACGCGCGCGGCAACATCCGCAGCGTCGAGGAGAAGGACAGCGCCGCCTACGCCCAGCTGGACTTCCAGACCGACCGCCTGGCCTGGCCGATCCGCGGCGATATCGGCGTGCGCTATGTGAAGACCGAGCAGAGCTCGACCGGCTATCAGCTGGTGGCCGGCGCGGCTCAGCAGACGACGGTCGAGCGTGACTATGACGACGTCCTGCCGGCCCTGAACCTGACGGCCGAGGTCACGCCAGACTTCCTGCTGCGCTTTGGCGCGGCCAAGGTCATGACCCGTCCGAACCTGGGCAGCCTGACCCCCGGCGGCAGCCTGTCGACGGTCGGCGTGTTCAGCGTCAGTTCCGGCAATCCCTACCTGAAGCCTATCCGCGCCACGACCTATGACCTGTCGGCCGAATGGTACTTCGCCAAGGACGCCCTGCTGTCGGTCGGCCTGTTCTACAAGGACATCGACAGCTACATCCAGACCTCGCGGATCTCGCAGCCGTTCAGCGCCTCGGGCCTGCCGGTAAGCCTGCTGGACGGCTTGGGCGTTTCAGCCGGCGACACCTTCCTGTTCAGCCAGCCGGTCAACACCAAGGGCGGACCGCTGAAGGGCGTCGAAATCAGCTACCAGCAGCCGTTCAGCTTCCTGCCGGGCCTGCTGCGCAACACCGGCGCGATCTTCAACGTGACCCTGGTCGACTCCAAGATCGACTACATCTCGGCCCGCTCGCCGACGGGCTTCGTGCAGAACGATCTGGTCGGCCTGTCGAAGAACGCCTTCAACGCCACGCTCTACTACGAGGATGAGAAGTTCAGCGCCCGGGTGTCGGCCGCTTACCGCGACAAGTACCTGACCGCCGTGCCCAGCGGCACCAGCACCAACGATATCGACGGCGTGCGCTCGACGACCACCGTCGACGCCTCGGCTTCCTATGCGATCAACAAGCGCCTGAAGCTGACCTTCGAGGGGCTGAACCTCACCGACGAGTTCAACGATCAGTACACGGATAGTGTTCGTAACAGCGTCTACGTCTATTCGCATACGGGCCGGCAGTTCAATTTCGGGCTGCGCTATTCCTTCTAGGCCATTCCTCCTCCCGAGGAATTTGGGCGTCGGCGGCCTCCCCCGCCGGCGCCCGCCCTTTTCGCAGGTGGACTTGATGTCGACGATGCTCCCTTCGCGCCGAGGCGTCCTGGCGGGCGCGGCTCTGCTGGCCTCCGGCGGTCCCGCCTTCGCCGCCCGGCGCTATGACGCGGTGCTGTGGCGGGGCGAGGGGAAGCCGCCCGTCTCCGCCCCAGCCTATGCCAGCCTTTCGGCGGCGGTGGCGGCGGCTCCGACGAATGGGACCAAGCCCTTCCGTATCTTCGTCACGCGAGGCGTCTGGGACGAGCAGGTCGTCATCGACAAGCCCTTCGTCCATCTGGTGGGCGAGGACCGCAAGGCCTCGGTGATCAGTCACCTGGCCGCCTCCGGCCTGACCGCGCCGGACGGCAAGCGCTGGGGCACGTTCCGTACGCCGACCCTGTTCGTGCGGGCGCCGGACTTCGCCGCCAGCCATCTGACGATCCAGAACGCTTTTGACGGCCTGGCCGAGATGTCCAGGCCCGGCGGGCTGCACTCGCACGACGGCGCGGGCCCGCAGGCCGTCGCCCTGATGCTAGACAAGGGCTCCGACCGCGCGCGCCTGAGCGACGTGGATATCCTGGGCTACCAGGACACCCTTTTTCCCGACGCCGGCGCCAGCCTGTTCGAACGCTGCCTGATCACCGGCAGCTACGACTTCATCTTCGGCGCGGGGCGGGCTCTGTTCCGCGGGTGCGAGGTTCGCTCACGCCCTCGCCCGGTCGATCCCGTCGAAGGCTACATCGTCGCGCCCAGCACGCCGATCGACCAGCCCGTCGGCTTTGTCTTCCACCGGTGCCGTCTCACCAAGGAGGCCGGAACCAAGCCGGCTTCCGTCTATCTCGGCCGTCCCTGGCGGCCTTCTAGCCAGTTTCCCGACGGTCGCTATGGCGACCCCAAATATGTCGGCATGTCCGCCTTCATCGACTGCTGGCTGGACGACCATATCGCGCCGGAGGGATGGACGCAGATGTGGTACACCGGCAAGGACGGCAACCCGCGCACCATGCTGCAGCCCGAGGACGCCCGGTTCTCGCAGTTTCGTCTCTCAGGGCCTGGCGGCGCGGGGACGTTCAAGCGTGGACGCTGGTTGTCCGCGGCCGAAGCCGCGAGCCTGGTCTCGTCCGCCTCTCGATAGGCGCGGTCTCCGACAGGTCAGGGGGTCAGGACGATCCCGTCAGCTCCCTCGCGCAGCGTGAGGCCATGCGTGGCCGCCACCAACTGGGCCGTCTCACGCGGAGCGGTGGCTCGGAAGCGCCCGGTCAGGCGAAGATCGGCCAGCGCCGGCCCGCCTAGCCGGAGCGGCTGCTGGGCGTTGGCGCGATTGAGTTCGATCACCAGATCGCCGAGCCGGCCGTTGTTCAGCTCGATCCAACCGCTTCGCCAGTCGTCGGCGGCGGTGGGGTTGAAGCGGAGCCGCCCTTCGATCCCACGCGCGGAGACCCTGACGCTCTCGCCGGCCACGACGACCACTGATCGGCTGGGCGTGGCGGCCGAGACAACCCTGACCTTGCCCTCGCGCACCGTGACCTCGGTGGCGTCCGAGAGCCGGTTGACGTTGAAGGCGGTGCCCAACGCCGTGACGGATGCGTCGCGCGCATGCACGGTGAACGGGCGGGACGGGTCGTGGGCGACCTTGAAGAAGGCCTCGCCGCGATCCAGACGCACATCCCGCGCGCGTCGCGCCAAGGCCACGCGCGCCTCGGTATCGCCGTTCAGGGTCATGCTGGAGCCATCGGCCAGCACCTCGATATGCTGGCGGCCCTGAGGGGTCTCGAGCTTCAGAGCGGGGCGCGGCCAGACGCCGATCGCGACGACGCACGCGGCGACCGCCGTGACGCCGGCCAGAGCCCAGATCGTCATCCCCTGCCTGCGAGGCCGCGCCTTGATCGTGGCGCTCGCGCGGGCGCCGACCAAGGCCTGATGCAAAGACGGCGAGGCGATCAAATCACGGTGCGCCGCCAGCAAGGCTTCGCGGCGCGGATGGGCCGCCAGCCAGGCTTCAAGCTCCAAGGCCTCCGGGCGAGGGAGGGCGCCGGAGATGAGGCGATCGGCCCAGAGCGCCGCCTGGCGATCGTCGATGCTGTCGAACGGGGTGTCGCGCATGCGGTCTATCCTTCGCCCCGCGCGGTGTCCTGATGGACCTTGCGCAGGGTCGCCGACGCGCGGCTGTAGTGCTTTTGGACGGCCTCGGGCGTCAGGCGCAGGTCGAGCGCGATGCGCTCATAGGCGTGGCCGTCCAGGCGTCGCCTCAGATAGACCTCTCGGCGCAGCCTGGGCATGTTCGCGATCGCGCGAGAAAACGCTTCGGCCAATTCGCGTCCCTCCAGAAGAGCGACCGGTCCCGGCTGCTCGCAAGGCTCGGCTTCGTCCAAAGCCTCGAAGCTGGGGCCCTGGCGACGATCGCGCATCAGGTTGTCGAGCACGCGAAACGCATAGGCGAGCGGATTGAGCAGGGGCGCACGGCGCGCCCGCTGCAGAAGCCGCAGCACCGTCTCCTGAAACAGATCCTCGGCTTCGTTGCCGTCGGCGCCGCGGCGGCGCGCATAGGCCTTCAGCCGCGTCTCGTGCGCGCGCACGGTCTCGAAGACCGGCACGGGTTCGTTCTGAGCCATCCCTGGATTCCAGGCCTCGCCGCGCCCCGAAGGCGGGCTCGATCAGCGGCGGCGTTAGCCGAACTGTACGGCAGTTTTGTGAAGCTCGCCTCGGATGGTCTCGAGTGAAAAGCCCATTACGGGCGCCGCCTCCGCAATATTCGTCAGTGGAGGGATAATATACTCCTGTCGCCGACGTCGGCGTCGGCTCCCGCAGAAAAATAAAAGTTTTGCGACGCCTGTCTGATCTTGCCGCGGACGCTGTCTACCCCGTTCGAGACCCGAAAAACGGGCTCAAGGTTCTGGGGGCGTTTGATGAGCTACAAGTCTCGACTTCTGGCCGCTGTGGCGGCGCTTTCGATGGCGGCGGGCGCCGGCGAGGCCTTGGCGCAAAGCGCGCCTGTCGCGCCGTTGGCCGCCGAGGCCCGCTTCGATATTCCCGCCCAGGACCTTGGCGCGGCGCTGATGGCGTTCTCGCGGATTTCAGGCGTCGCCATTTCCGCCGATCCGGCGCTGACCCGCGGCCGCCAGTCGACGGCCGTGGATGGGCGCATGCGCGCCGAAGAGGCGCTGAAGCAGATGCTTTCCGCCGCGCCGCTGACGGTCGAGGTCATCAACGGGGCCGTGGTGCTGCGTGAGCGCCCTTTGGCCGCCGCCGATGAGGTCGACCAGCTGATCGTCGTCGGCTACGCGGCGGGCCTGCGCAAGTCGCTCGACGCCAAGCGCGACGCTGACATGATCACCGACGTCATCAGCGCCAACGACATGGGCAAGCTGCCCTCGTCCAACCTCACCGAGGCGGTCTCGCGTCTGCCGGGCGTCTCGGCGGTGCGCAATCACACGACGGGCGAGGGCGATCGCATCTCGATCCGCGGCCTAGCCACCGAGTACAACACCTATTCGGTCAACGGCGTGCGCCTGGGCGGCATGGGCTCGCCCAAAGACAACTTCTATCGTGGCGTGCGCTTGAGCTTCCTGCCGGCCGCCGGCGTCGACTCGATCACCGTGTTCAAGTCGATCCTGCCCAACATGGACGGCGACGCCCTGGGCGGTTCGGTCGAGATCCGCACGCCGACCGCGTTCGACTTTAAGCCCACGCATCTGGCGGTGTCGCTGGAAGGCACGATGCTGGACAAGCGTGATCGCAAGAAATCGGGCGAGGCCCAGCTGGCCTTCGGGCGTCAGTTCACCGAGAATCTTGGCCTGTTCGTCACCGCCAGCTATTCGCGCCGCAATTCGCAGTTCGAGCAGGTTGGCGGGTCGGGCGACGACATGCCCCAGCGCTGGTTCGTCACCAACAAGTCGCGCGACTTCGACACCTCGACCTTCCAGACCCTCGGGGTCGAGCTCTCGGCCGGCGAGACCAAGGTCGAGCGCAAGGGCGTTAACGCCTCGCTGGACTGGCGCAACGCCGACCACGAGGTCCATCTGCGCGGCCAATACAACGTCTATGACCAAACCGAATTCCGTAGCCGGCTGAACTTCCGCAACTACGCCGACCGCATCTCCGAGCGCCTGGTCCAGAAGGACAAGTCGCGCGCCGATCTGATGACGCCCGACAAGGCGGTCATCGGCGTCGAGAATGGCGTGCGCGTCTACAGTTATTCGGTCAACGACATCGTCGACCAGAACAAGGACGGCCGGATCACCGACGCCGACCGCAAGACCAAGAGCTTCTACAGCCTGGACGGCGCTTCGGGTCTCTGGGATCCGCAAGGCTTCCGACTGCGTCGCTATTGGGAGGGCGGCTCGACCGAGGGCGTGCTGGGCTCGGCGACGGTGGGCGGCAAGAGCCGGTTCGGCGATCTGACCGTCGACTACGACGTCTCGTACTCCAATTCGCGCGACAACATCAAAGACGAGTTCGAGCTGCAGTTCCGCACCGACGCCTATAACTGGCTGGGCAACAAGGGCGTGTTCGTCTCGACCGCCGGCGATCCGCGCTTTCCGAAGTGGGTGCTCAACGCCGCCGGCATGGCCGCCGTCCAGGACCCGGCCGCCTTCAAGTACTCGGGCATGACCGCCGGCTTTGGCGACAACGAGGAGACGCTCAAGCAGGCTCAGTTCAACCTGGCCTATGTCCCGTCCAGCGATTGGCTGCGAGAGCTGAAGGCGGGCGTGAAGATGTCGGTGTCGGAGCGTCGCAAGACGGGCGGCAGCTTCATCGACCTGACTCGCGACGGGACGATGGCTGACTTCTCGCCGTACTTTGGTCAGTCGATCGACAACCTGTTCGGCGGTGTCTATTCGGGCCAGTACCGCCTGGGCGTCACCATCGACACCGACAAGATGATGGCCGAGCTGCGCAAGGCTCAGACCGGCCAGTCGACCTTCTTCAGCGGCCTGGCCGCGTCGCCGGACGCCGCGGAAGTCTCCAACGAGGACACCTGGAACTACAAGGAGACCGTCCTGGCCGGCTACGCGATGGCCAAGGCGCAATTCGGCAAGGCCGAGGTGATCACCGGGGCGCGCGTCGAGCGCACCGAAAACGACATCCAGGCCTGGCTCCAGGACCCGCTGAAGGGCGACACCTTCACGCGCGACAAGTCCGACTTCGTCAACGTGCTGCCGTCGATCCACACCAACTACAAGTTCCGCGACGACCTGATCCTGCGCGGGGCGATCTGGACCAGCTTCTCGCGGCCGGACATCAACCGGATGAGCTCGGCCAAGGTCTATGGCTACAACACCGACCCGAACGGCGACGGCAAGACCGATCCTAAGGACAAGTGGATTCTCGAGAGCGTCAGCACCGGCAATCCCGACCTCAAGCCGATGAAGGCGGTCAACTACGACGCCTCGCTGGAATGGTACAACGGCAAGACCGGCGCCTATTCGGTCGGCCTGTTCCACAAGGACATCCGCAACTTCCTGTTCCGCTCGTCGTCCAGCGTCATCCAGGACGGCACGACGGACAATTACACCGACGGAACCGGCGTCGACATCTCCACGCCGATGAACGGCAAGTCCGCCAAGGTGACCGGCGTGGAGTTCAATGCTCGCCAGATCCTGCATTGGCTGCCGGCGCCGTTCGACGGCCTGGGCGTGGCGGCCAATATGACCTTCCAGCGCGCCCGCGCCGTGACCGGCATCAGCTGGCATCCGGCCGGCCTGGAGCTGCCGCTGATGGAAACGCCAGAGCGCCTGGCCAATCTGGAAGTCTTCTGGGAGCGCAATGGCTGGGAGGCTTACGTCTCCTACAGCTACCAATCGGAGGCGCTGGAGGACATCGAGGACTACGGCAACGACCCGTACGAGCAGGACTACAAGTTCGTCGACCTGATGGTCCGCCGTCACTTCAACGACCGGATGGCCGCGACCCTCAAGGTGCAGAACGCTCTGGACAGCCACACCTATTGGTACACCTTCGGCAAGGCCAAGGGCGGCATCCGCGACTACATCGAGAACGGCCGCTACATCAGCTTGAGCTTCGACTGGAAGCTCTGACCGTTACGCCGGCGGATCGCCCGCGGGCGGTCCTTCGGCGCCGGCGCTCCCTACCGCCTGGGGGCGCCGCGTCGGCGCGGCTCCCCTTGGCCGCGCCGACCTCTCCTTTCCCTGAATGTTTGATCCGAGCCCGCCATGACCCACAGCTTCAAAGCGCCCCGCGCCCCTGGCGCATCGTCCCGTCTGGCGGCCGCCCTTGGCTGCGGCGTGGCCCTGGCCGCCCTGTTGCTGGCCGCGGGCCCGGTCAGCGCCGACGGACCCGCCAAGGCGCGGCCCGCGGCCGAGCCGGTGATCGTGGGCGGAAAGCCCCAGCGGCTGATCGTCAATCCGACCGAGGATCCTTCGCGCGGCTTCGCGGTGACCTGGCGCATGGAGGCGGGCGCGGGCAAGGGCCTGGTGGAATACGCCGAGGCCACGCCCGGTCCGGCGTTCGAGGACGCCGTTTCGACCGTGATGGCCGACAGCGAAGTGGTTCAGTACGTTCCTCGCAACGGCGCGCCGGTTTCGGCCACCGCCCACAGCGCCGTCATCGAGGGGCTGAAGCCTGAAACACTCTACGTCTACCGCGTGGGCGATGGGCGGACCTTCAGCGCCTGGCGCCAGGTCCGCACCGCCGCCGCGACGGCCAAGCCGTTCACCTTCCTCTATTTCGGCGATGTGCAGAACGAGGTCGAGAGCCACGGCTCGCGGGTCATGCGCATGGCCCGCCGCCTGGCGCCGGACGCGGCTTTGGCGCTCTACGCCGGCGACCTGATCAACCGTTCGGACGCCGATCGGGAGTGGGCCGAGTGGTTCGATATGGCTCCCGACCTGCACGCCGAGCTTCTGACCCTGCCCAGCCCCGGCAACCACGAATACGGGCCGCCCGTCGATGGGCGTCAGGTCCTGGCGCCGCAGTGGCGCCAGCAGTTCACCCTGCCGCGCAACGGTCCGGCGGGTGTTCCGGCCCTCGCGGAGACGGTCTACCAGGTCGACTATCAGGGCGTGCGTTTCCTATCGCTGGACGCCGACGCGATGAGCGATCATCCAGAGCTGGCCGAGGCGACCTTGAAGTGGCTGGAGGCGCGTCTGGCCGATAATCCGAACGCCTGGACCGTCGTTTTCCTGCATTATCCGATCTATTCGACCGCCAAGGGGCGCGACAACGCCGAGCTCCGCGCCGCGCTCGAACCCGTCCTGCAGAGGCACGGCGTTGATCTGGTGCTGCAGGGCCACGACCACACCTACGCCCGGGGACGCAAGGGCGCTCCGGTCTATGTGGTCTCCGTCGCCGGGCCCAAGCAGTATGTGGGCGGCGAGCGCGGGTGGGCCACCCGCAAGGCGACCGGCGTGCAGCTCTTCCAGGCGATCAGCGTCGACGGCGGCGAGCTGACCTATAAGGCCTATACCGCGACCGGCGCGCTCTATGACGCCTTCCGCCTGAGCAAGCCCAACCGGGGCAAGCCCGCGCGGCTGATCGACCTGGCGCCCAAGAGCGCCGAACTCGACCTGAAACGCGCCCCATGATCCGACGTGTGGCCCTGGCGGCCCTGATCGGGCTTGCGGCGACCACCGCCGCGCGGGCGGCGCAGCCGTCGTCCGCGAACCGCTGCGCCGCGACGCCCGCCATGAGCGCGGCGCTCGCGCGTCTGGCCAAGCCCGAGGCGGGCCTGATGATCGCCGCCCATCGCGGCGCGCACAGGCGCGCGCCCGAGAACAGCCTGGCCGCGATCGAGGCCGCGATCGCCGAGGGCGCCGACATCGTCGAGATCGACATCGCGGTGACGACCGACGGAACGCCCGTGCTGATGCACGACAGGACCGTTGATCGCACCACGACGGGAAAGGGCCGTATCGAGGACAAGACCGCCTCCGAAGTCGCCGCGCTGCGCCTGAAGGAACGGGACGGCCGGCCCAGCGATGAGGCTCCGCCGACCCTGGCGCGCGCGCTGGCCTTGGCGTGCGGCCGGATCCTGGTGGATCTCGATCTGAAGAGCGACCGCCTCGGTCCCATCGTCGAGGTGGTCAACGCCTCGGGGATGCGCGCCACGAGCCTCTATTTCGACAGCGACCCAGCGGTGCTGGCGGGCGTGCGGGGGCTGGATCCCGCGGCGCGCGTGATGGTCCGGCTGACGACGGACACGCCCCTGGCCGAGCTGTTGGCGCGCGCCGGCGCGGCGCAGGTCGTTCACGCCGATCTGGAAAGCCTGTCGCCGGGAGCCCGCGCGGAGATCGCCAGGCTCGGCCTGCGCGTCTGGCTCAATAGCCTTGGAGACGCCGACGAGAAACTGCTCGCTGGCGACCCGGCGGGCGTCAAGGATCTGTTGGGCCTGGGCGCGAGCATTCTGCAGACCGACGCGGTCCCCGAGCTCGCCGCCCTTCGTCGCTAGCGGGAAGCCGTCGGCGGTTCGGCGACAGTCCAGTCGGCGGCCGGGGCGATCATCGAACCTTCAGAAGACCGCCTGGCGCGAGGCGGATGGTCGGTGGGGGACCCGGCTTTACTGTCATAAAGTCGTGCTAGCGCCGCACCATGCTCGGCCGGTCCATTCGTCATTCCGCTCTCTGGGCGAGGGAAGCGCTTCGATGAGCGACCTGGCCGGCCTGCGCGCTCAGCGGCGCGACCTTTATCAGTTCATCGTTCGGCGGACGCGGGACCCCGCGACGGCCGAGGATCTGGTGCAGGAGACGTTCGAGCGCCTGCTGGCCTACGAGCAGGCGCGGACCATCGTCGACCGGGCCGCCCTGGGCTATCGCATCGCATTGAACCTGGTGCGCGATCACTTCCGCCGCGCCAGCCGGCGGCCCGCCCAGGCGCTGGACGACGACATTCCCTGCCAAGCCCCCGCGCCGGAGCAGATCCTGATGCATCGCCAGAAGGTCGAGGTGTTCGGCAAGGCGCTGGACGCCATGCCGCCCCTGCGTCGTGACGTGTTCATCCGACGCCGATTGCACGGCCACTCGCCGCGCCAGATCGCCCAAGATCTCAGCCTCAGCGAGGCGGCCGTCGAAAAGCATGTGGCGCGGGCGCTGGAGCAGCTGCATCGCGAAATCGCCCGAGCCGAGCGCCGCGCCGGCGGAGGCCGCCGATGAGCCGCGCCCGTCAAGAGGCCTCCGTCTGGGCCGCGCGACGGCTGGACGCCGGCGACCGCCAGGACGCCGCCTTCGAGACCTGGAAGTCGGCCGACCCGACGCACGGCCAGGCTTTCGACCAGGTTTGGCGCGCCAGCCAGGACCCCGCCCTGGCCGAAGCGATGCGGCTGAGCGAGCAGCGGCGCAGCGTTCCGCGCCGCGCTGGACCTTGGGCCGCGCTGGCGGGCGGTCTCGCAGCTTGCGGCCTGGCCGCCTTCTTCGCCTGGCCGCAAGTTCAGCTGATGACCGTCGCGCCCTTGGTGCTGCAGACCGCGCCGGGTCAGCACCGGGTCGCGACCCTGGCCGACGGCACGCAGGTCACCTTGGACGGGGCCACCCGCCTCGAAGTGCGCCTGGGCGCGCGGCGGCGCCAGGTCGAGCTGGTGAGCGGCGAGGCCTTCTTCGACGTCGCTCACGACGCGGGGCGGCCGTTCACGGTCAAGGCGCCCGAAGGCTCGGCCCGCGTGCTGGGCACGGCCTTCGACCTCGAGCGCGGCGATGGACGTCTTGAGCTTTCGGTGCGCCGGGGACGCGTGCGGCTGGCGCCGGCGGGGTTGATCCATCGCACGGCCGAGCTGACCAAGGGCCAGCGGGCGTTCGCCAAGGAGGGGCGGCTGTCGGCGGTCCGCGCGTTCGATCTGCAGGCCGACGACTGGCGCTCGGGCTGGCTCGAAACGGACGGCATCCCGCTGGCGCGGCTAGTCGAGCGGCTCAATCGCGCCTCGGCCATTCCGATCACCATCGCCGATCCGGCCTTGGGGCGTCAGCGGGTGGCGGGCCGCTTCCGGCTCGACGAGCCGCAGGCGCTGGTGCGCAATCTGGCGCTCATGCACGGCTTCACCGTTCGTCAGTCATCGGACGGATTGACGCTCTCGCGCTGAGCGCGTCGCCGAAACTTCACAAAAATCCCTGTCCAGGTTCGGGGGGCGCCGGCGTCTTCCCCGCCGAACCGGCGTTGAACGCCGCGCGAAAACGGGGATCATGACATGACTTCGAACATCTGGACCTGGCTGGGCTCGGCCTCCGCGGCCGCGTTGCTGACGGCGAGCCCCGTCCTGGCCGCGCCCTCCGAAAAGCCGACCCTGGCGATCCCGGCGGGCGATCTGGCCTCGGCCTTGCCGAGCTTTTCCCGGGCCACGGGCCTGCAGGTCCTGGCCGATCCGGCGCTTCTCAGCGGCAAGCACACCAACGGTGTGCGCGGCCAGTTCGACGCCGAGCGCGGCCTGGCCGAACTGCTGCGCGGCACCGGCCTGACCTTCGTGCGCAACGGCGGCGCGGCGATCCTGCGCCCGGCGGCCCAGAGGGTCTCCACCGCGCCCAGCGCCGCGACCGTGGCCGCGCCGCGGGCCGAGGCCGCCGCGGCGCGGGCCGACGAGCCCACCGAGATCGAAGAGCTCGTCGTCACGGGCGGTTTCGCCAACTCGCTCGCCCGCGCGCTGAACGAAAAGCGCAAGGCCGCCAATGTCGTCGACGCCATCTCGGCCGAGGACATCGGCAAGTTTCCGTCCAACAACATCGCCGAGGCCCTGCAGCGCGTGCCCGGCGTGGCCATCACCCGCGACCGGGGCGAGGGCCTGTTTGTCCGCGTCCGGGGCCTGGGCCCGAACTTCCAGATCGTCACCCTGAACGGCCGCAGCGCCGCGGTGAACGAGAACATGCGCGACAGCGGCCAGAGCGGCCGCCAGTTCCGCTTCGACACCCTGCCATCCGAACTGGTGGCCGGCGTAGAGGTCGGCAAGACCCCGCTGGCGTCCCTGGACGAGGGGGCGATCGGCGGCGTGGTCGATATCAAGACCTTCCGCCCGCTGGATCTAGGTCGCACGACCTTGGCGCTGTCGGCCACCGCCAGCCGTCCCGAGCTCGCCGACAAGACCGACCCGCGCGTGTCGGGTCTGGCCAGTTGGACCAACGCGGCCGGCACCTTCGGCGTGCTGGCGGCGGCGGTCTATGACCAGCGCACCCTGCGCCAGGACCGCATCACGGGCGTGGGCTGGAGCTATCCCAGCGCCAGCACCACCCTGGGAAAAAGCCTGATCGCCCAGGGCGTGCAGCTGTACGCGACCAATATCCGCCCGACGCTCGAGCGCGAGGACCGCGAGCGCAAGGGTGTCGTCCTGTCGGCTCAGTATCGTCCCAGCGACGCCACCGAGATCACGCTGGACGGCAGCTACACCAAGCTCGACGACCACTATGACGAGCTGACCTATTCGGTCGATCCTGATCTCTCGACCCTGGTCGCCGGCTCGGCCGTGATCAAGGACGGCGTCATGACCGGCGGCGTGGCGAACACCAACAGCCAGATCGGCCGCGAGGTCAGCGATCTGGCGCACGACAACATGATGATCGCCGGCAAGATCCGTCAGAAGCTCGAGGACTGGACGATCACGGGCGACCTCGCCTACGCCCGGGCCTATTCTGAAACGTCCAAGCCGATCACCCGCACCCGTCTGCAGGGCTCGATGGGCCGCGCGACGTTCAACCTGCCCCAGGCCGGCGACGGCCTGCCGGACGTCAGTCTGGCGGCCGCCGACCTCAACAACCCGTCTCTGCTGCCGTTCCGCCGTATCGAGTGGCGGGTCAACGACGCCACGGACGACGAGACCGCCCTGCAGTTCGACGCCGAGCGGCCGATGACCCTGGGTCCGGTCAGCCGTCTTCAGTTCGGGGTCAAGTTTCGCGAGCGCTCGCGATCCTACAATCGCGCCGACATCAACTACACGACCAACCTGACCGGTAAATTCTTCGGCGCGGACTATTTCGACCCGTTCCCGGTCAGCGACTTCCTGGGCGGCTCCTCGGCCGGCCTGCCGGCGAGCTGGGCCATGCCGGATCCGGCCGCCTTCTGGGCCCTGCGCGATCCGAACCAGAAGGGCACGGCCCGCGCGGACCAGCGCAATTCGTATCGCGTGTCCGAGAAGATCTCGGCCGGCTACGCCCTGGGCGACATCGACACCAGCCTGTTCGGCGCGCCCCTGCGCGGCGAGGTCGGCGTGCGGGTGGCCCAGACCAAGCAGGTCTCGGCCGGTCACGCCGACAACGGCAAGGCGGCGCTGCCCGTCCGCTTCGAGAAGACCTATACCGACGTCTTGCCGACGGCCAACTTCGCCCTGGAGCTGACCGACACCCTGCAGGCCCGCGTGGCCGCCGCCAAGGTGATCACCCGGCCGTCCCTGGCCGACCTGGCGCCGCGCCTGACGCTGAACTCCGGGACCCTGCTGACGGCCGTGGGCGGCAATCCGCTGCTGAAGCCGTTCGAGGCCTGGCAGTATGACGCGACCCTTGAGTGGTACTTCGCCCCGGGCAGCGCGCTGGTCGCCGGCGCGTTCTACAAGGACATCACGACCTTCGTTTACAGCCAGAACACCAACATCGTCGTCGACGGCCAGACCTATGTGCTGACCTCGCCGACCAATGGCGGCAAGGCGACGATCAAGGGCGTCGAGCTGGCCTACCAGCACCTGTTCAAGAGCCTGCCCGCGCCGTTCGACGGCCTCGGCTTCCTGGCCAACTACACCTACACCGACACCGAAGCGACCTACTCGCCGACCTTGAAGGACGAGATGGTCAATGTCGCCAAGAACAGCTTCAACGTGACGGCCTTCTACGAGAAGGACCGTTTCGCGGCCCGCGCCAGCTACAGCTGGGTCGACGACGTCCTGCAGGATGTCGGCGGGGCGGGCCTGTCGGCGCTGAACGACAAGGCGTTCGGCTCTCTGGACGGCAGCGTCAGCTACAAGATCACGCCGCAGATCACGGCGGCGATCGAGGGGCAGAACCTGACGAACGCCTCGCAGCGGCAGTTCATCAAGGGCGGCTGGTTCGGCGGCTACACTAACTATGGCCGTACGATCAGCGTCGGCCTGCGGGCCAAGTTCTAGATCAACAGGCCTTTAAAGAAGCGGCCTGCGCGAGCGAGCGCGGGCCGCTTCGGCGGTTCGATCGCGTGCGCCGGCCACCCTGCGCTCTTCGCGGTCGCGGACGGCGGATGTCAGCTCTACGATAGCGCGTTGGCGCCAACGGGCCGGATGCGCCGAGCAAGCCGCGACTTTTTGGTGGGGGAGCGAAAACGAATCGTCGCAACTGAAGGATAGAGAGCACCCATGCTAAATTGGCTTGTTCGTCCCGTCCGCCTCCGCCGCCCTCGCGCCGCGGCCGCCATCGCCTTGTGCCTCGCGACGAGCGCCTGGACGCCCACGTCGGCGCATCCTGGACACGCCGTTGAACCGGTCGCGCCCGCGCACAGGGCGACGCGTCCCGTCAGGCCGGCGCAGCGCCGCTGGCTGGCCGGCGACCATCATGTGCACAGCTGGTTCAGCGTGTCGGTAAAGCCAGCCGCCGATCCTTCCCAGCCCCCGATCCTGGTCAAGGCCGGGGACGCCAGCAATCCGATCACCACCAACGCCCGCATGGCGGCCAGGCATGGCCTGACCTGGATGGTCGCCACCGACCACGGCGGTCCGAACCATTCGAAGCTGAACCGAGACGAGGCCTATCCCGAGCTTCTGCGATCCCGACGAGAGACGCCGGGCGTGCTGCAGTTCTGGGGGATGGAACTGGACACCCCCGCGGCTGAGCACTCCAGCCTCATCCTCCCGCGCTCGGCCCAGGAGCGCGACGCCCTGTTCGGGATCGAAAGCGGCTACAATCGACGTGAGCCCTGGCCCGCCGATCCGGCGCGCGACACGGAGGGCTTCATGCTGCGGGCCCTTCGGCACATGAAGGCGCTGCCTGAGCCGCCCGTCGTCATCGCCAACCACCCGTCCAGATCAGCGACGGGCGTGGGGCGCTATGGCCTGGTCTCGCCGTCCGAGCTTCGCGATTGGAACGACACCGCCCCCGATGTCGCCGTTGGCATGGAGGGTGCGCCTGGGCATCAAGCCTCGAGCCTGAATCCCGACGGTTCGCTCAAGCCCAAGGGCGACCGGGGCGGCTATTCGCGCGCGCCGACCATGGGCGGCTTCGACCAGATGACCGCCAAGCTGGGCGGCTTCTGGGACGCCATGCTGGGCGAGGGCCGCCGCTGGTGGATCACCTCGACCTCGGACTCCCACCGTCACTACACCGACGGCGGCGACGACTTCTGGCCCGGCGAATATTCGAAGACCTATGTGAAGGCCGTGCGCACCTATGACGACGTGCTGGACGGCCTGCGCAACGGACGGATCTTCGTGACCCTGGGCGACCTGGTTTCAGAGGTCGACGTCACGGCCATGGCCGGTGGCCGCAAGGCCGAGATCGGCGGGCGTCTGGAGGTTCCGGCGGGAACCGACGTCACGGTCGTGATCCGCGTTCGCGATCCCTCGGGCAAGAATTTCGGCGGATTCTCGCCGAGCGTCGCCCGCATCGACCTGATCCAGGGCGACGTCATGGGCCCCGCGAGCGACCGCGCGCTGGACGTCAATCCCACCACGCGCGTCGTCCGCGCCTTCACCCCGACCTCCTGGGTCCGCGACGGCGAGGTGTTGTCGATGATCCACGTGCTCAAGAACGTGCAAGGCCCGACCTACATCCGGGTTCGCGGGACGGGCGGCGACGAGCCCGAGCCGCTGCCTGACCCCTTGGGCGAGGATCCCTGGTCGGACCTGTGGTTCTACGCCAACCCGATCTTCATCGCCGTCAAATAGGCCGGGACCGCCGCGTCCGCCGCCTGAAACGCCGGGTGAGCGCCAAACGCCGTGGAAATCGGCGCATGGCTTGTTGGCTACTTTCGGCCCAACCGGCGATTCCGATCGACCGTCAGGGCCAAGAGGGTCGCGATCGCGCCGGACGCCAGATAGAGACCGATGGCCGGCAGGCCCCACAGGCTGGCCAGGCTCAGGGCGGTCAAAGGTGCGAAGCCCGCGCCGATCAGCCAGGACAGGTCGGAGGTCACGGCCGCGCCGGTATAGCGATAGCGCTTGGAGAAGCCCGAGCTCACCGCGCCGGCGGCCTGGCCGAAAGACAGGCCCAGGATGATGAAGCCAACGATCACATAGGCCGTCTGGCCCGACGCGCCGCCGTCCAGCAGGCGGGGGGCCAGGAGACTGAAGGCGCCGATCAGCAGGGCCGAGAGGGCCAGCTGGTTCTGGCGCGTGATGCGATCGGCGATCCAGCCGGAGGCCAGGATGCCCGCGACCCCGAATAGCGCGCCGATCAGCTCGATGCGCAGGAAGGTCAGGGCCTGGCGGTCGTCGTGCAGGGCCACCCAGGACAGGGGGAAGACGGTCACCAGGTGGAACATCGCGAAGGTGGCCAGCGGCGCGAAGGCCCCGATCAGGACGTTGCCGCCCTCGGCCCGCACCAGACTGGCGATACGCACGGGGCGCAGCTCCCGGGCTTCGAACAGGGCGCCGAACTCTTCGGTCGCCACGATCCGCAGGCGCGCGAACAGGGCCACGACATTGATCGCGAAAGCCGCGAAGAAAGGATAGCGCCACCCCCAGTCCAGGAAGTCGGCCGGCGCCAGAGTCGAGACGAAATAGGCAAAGAGCCCGCTAGCCAGCATGAAGCCGAACGGCGCGCCTAGTTGCGGGATCATCGCGTACCAGCCGCGCTTGTTATCGGGCGCGTTGAGCGCCAGCAGAGAGGCCATGCCGTCCCAGGCCCCGGCGAGGGCCAGACCCTGGCCGATCCGGCAGATGGCAAGCGCCCAGATCGAAAGAGGGCCGACGACGGCGTAGCTTGGCAGAAAGCTGATGGTGGCCGTCGATCCGCCCAGCAGGAAGAGCGCGACGGTCAGCTTGACGCCTCGTCCATAGCGCCGGTCGATGGCGCCGAAGATCACCGAGCCGATCGGCCGCGCCACGAAGGCCAGCGAGAACAGGGCGAAGGCCAGCATGACGCCGGTCAGCCGGTCCACGAACGGGAACACCAGCTGCGGGAACACCAACACCGAGGCGATAGCGTAGACGAAGAAGTCGAAGAATTCCGAGGTGCGGCCGATAACGACGCCCAGGGCGATCTCGCCGGGGTGCGCGCCCTTATGGTCAGCGTGGAGGCGTCGCGCGTCTCGCTCAAGGCCTGAGGAGGTTGGGACCGCAAATTCGTGAGCCATCGTGACGCGCCTCGTCCTTGGTTTCCGTCCCAGCCTCGCGCCGCCTTGCCGGCGGTCTAGGCGCGAGCATGCCGCGAACGGGGGGCGTGTGGCAAACGCCTTCGGAGCGCTCCGGCTCCACGACGCCGTCCAGGCCAGGGATGAGGCCGGTTGATCATCGTCAAGCGGATGCTTGACCTAGGACAAACGGTCCAATGTTGCGTCGCGGCGCCCGAGCGTATGAGCGCGCCCATGCGACTGAATTTCAGGCTCAAGAAAAGCTCGATCCCGCTGAAGATGCTCGCCCTGACGCCGCTGATACTGGCGCTGGGCGGCTGCGACTGGGTCGTCATGAACCCATCCGGCGATATCGCCGCCCAGCAGCGCGACCTGATCATCATCGCGACCGTGCTGATGCTTTTGATCATCGTGCCGGTGATCGCCCTGACGCTGTTCTTCGCGTGGAAGTACCGCCGCTCGAACGAGGCGGCCAAGTACGAGCCGGACTGGCACCACTCCACCCGCCTGGAGATCATCATCTGGGCCGCGCCGCTGGTGATCATCACCATCCTGGGCGCGGTGACCTGGAGCAGCACCCACCTGCTGGACCCCTATCGTCCGCTGGATCGCATCGCGCCGGGCCGCTCGGCCGAGAACGTCAAGCCGCTGAAGGTCCAGGTCGTGGCCCTCGATTGGAAGTGGCTATTCATCTACCCGGAGCTGGGGATCGCCACGGTCAACGAGCTGGCCGCGCCGGTCGACCGTCCGCTGAACTTCGAGCTGACCAGCTCGTCGGTGATGAACTCGTTCTACGTGCCCGCCCTGGCCGGCCAGATCTACGCCATGCCCGGCATGACGACCAAGCTGCACGCGGTGATCAACAAGCCCGGCGTCTATGACGGCTTCTCGGCCAACTATAGCGGCGAGGGCTTCTCGCACATGCGCTTCAAGTTCCGCGGCATGAGCGAGGCCCAGTTCGTCCGCTGGACCCAGGAGGTCCGCAAGGGCGGCGGCCGCCTCGACGGCTCGCGCTACCTCGTCCTGGAAAAGCCCAGCGAGAAGGTTCCGCCCCAGCGCTTCGCCGCTGTGGACGCCGACCTCTTCCACAAGGCGGTCAATCGCTGCGTCGAGCCGGGCAAGATGTGCCAGCACGACATGATGGCGATCGACGCCAAGGGCGGCCTCGGGATGGCCGGCGTCTACAACGTCACCACCCTCGAATACGACAAGCGCACCCGGCGCGGGGAGGGCGGCGGGTTCCGCTCCTTCGTCGCCGCGCTGTGCGCTCCCTTCGCCGGCCCCTCGGCGCGCTGATTTCCTAGAGACGTCAAATGTCCCCGGACCTCGTCAAATTCATCTTCGGCCGTCTCACCTGGGACGCCATTCCGCTGCACGAGCCCATACTGCTCGTCACCTTCGCCATGGTCGCCCTGGGCGGCCTGACGGTGCTGGCCCTGCTGACCCGCTACAAGCTGTGGGGCTATCTGTGGCGCGAGTGGCTGACCAGCGTCGACCATAAGAAGATCGGGGTGATGTACATCATCCTGGCCATCGTCATGCTGCTGCGCGGCTTCGCCGACGCCCTGATGATGCGCGCCCAGCAGGCCATGGCGTTCGGCGAAGTGGCCGGCTACCTGCCGCCGCACCACTACGACCAGATCTTCACCGCCCACGGCGTGATCATGATCTTCTTCGTGGCCATGCCGCTGGTCACGGGCCTGATGAACCTGTCGGTGCCGCTGCAGATCGGCGCCCGCGACGTGGCCTTCCCGTTCCTGAACAATTTCAGCTTCTGGATGACGGTCGGCGGCGCTGTGCTGGTCATGGCCTCGCTGTTCGTGGGCGAGTTCGCCCGCACCGGCTGGCTGGCCTATCCGCCGCTGTCGAACCTGGCCTACAGCCCCGACGTCGGGGTCGACTACTACATCTGGGCTCTGCAGGTCGCGGGGGTCGGGACAACGCTCTCGGGCATCAACCTCGTCGTGACCATCATCAAGATGCGCGCCCCGGGCATGAGCCTGATGAAGATGCCGGTCTTCACCTGGACCGCCCTGTGCACCAACGTCCTGATCGTGGCGACCTTCCCGATCCTGACGGCCACCCTGGCCCTGCTGACCGCCGACCGCTACCTGCTGACCAACTTCTTCACGAACGACTTCGGCGGCAACCCGATGATGTACGTGAACCTGATCTGGATCTGGGGTCACCCGGAGGTCTACATCCTGATCCTGCCGGCCTTCGGCGTGTTCTCGGAAGTCGTCTCGACCTTCTGCGGCAAGCGCCTGTTCGGCTACAGCTCGATGGTCTACGCCACCGTCGTCATCACGATCCTGTCCTACATCGTCTGGCTGCACCACTTCTTCACGATGGGCTCGGGCGCGAGCGTGAACTCGTTCTTCGGGATCACGACGATGATCATCTCGATCCCGACGGGGGCGAAGATCTTCAACTGGCTGTTCACGATGTACCGCGGCCGCATCCGGTTCGAGGTCCCCATGCTGTGGACCGTCGGCTTCATGGTCACCTTCGTGATCGGCGGCATGACCGGCGTGCTGCTGGCCGTTCCGCCCGCCGACTTCGTGCTGCACAACAGCCTGTTCCTGATCGCCCACTTCCACAACGTCATCATCGGCGGCGTGGTGTTCGGCATGTTCGCCGGCATCACCTACTGGTTCCCCAAGGCCTTCGGTTTCAAGCTGGATCCGTTCTGGGGCAAGGTTTCGTTCTGGTGCTGGCTGGTCGGCTTCTGGGTCGCCTTCACCCCGCTCTATGTGCTGGGCCTGATGGGCGTGACCCGTCGCATGAGCCACTTCGAGGATCCCAGCTTGCAGATCTGGTTCGTGATCGCGGCCATCGGCGCGGTGATCATCCTATGCGGGATCGTGGCCTTTCTGGTCCAGATCGTCGTCAGCATCCGCAACCGCGAAGCCCTGCGCGACGTCACCGGCGACCCCTGGGGCGGCCGGACGTTGGAGTGGTCGACCTCGTCGCCGCCGCCGGCCTACAACTTCGCCTTCACGCCTGTGGTGAGCGAGCTGGACGCCTGGTGGGACATGAAGGCGCGAGGCTATCAGCGCCCGACCAGCGGCTTTATCCCGATCCACATGCCCGCCAACACCGGCGCGGGCGTGGTCCTGGCCGGGATCAGCGTGGTGCTGGGCTTTGCTCTGATCTGGCACATCTGGTGGCTGGCGGCCGTTTCGTTCGTCGCCCTGATCGGCGCCGCGATCGCCCACACCTTCAACTTCAAGCGTGACTATTACATCCCGGCCGAGGAGGTCGTCCGCGTCGAGGACGCGCGCACCAAAGCCCTGCGGAGCCTGACCTGACCATGGCCTCTCAAGCCCATGCCCTCACCGAGGCTGACAAGAAGCGCTTCTACATGACCGAGGAGCATCATCCGGAGAACGGGACCCTGCTGGGGTTCTGGATCTACCTGATGAGCGACTGCCTGATCTTCGCGGTGTTGTTCGCGACCTACGCCGTGCTGGGCCGCAACTACGCGGCCGGCCCGTCGGGCGCGGACCTGTTCGACCTGCCGCTGGTGGCCGTGAACACGGGCCTGCTGCTGCTGTCGTCGATCACCTACGGCTTCGCGATGATCTCGGCTCAGGCCAAGAAGGTGAAGCCGGTCCTGGCCTGGCTGGCGATCACCGGCCTGCTCGGCCTCGGCTTCCTGTCGCTGGAGCTCTACGAGTTCCATCACCTGATCCACGAGGGCGCCGGCCCGCAGCGCAGCGCGTTCCTGTCGTCGTTCTTCGTGCTGGTCGGCACGCACGGCCTGCACGTGACCTTCGGGATCATCTGGCTGGTCACCCTGATGGTCCAGGTCGCCCAGCGCGGCCTCGGCGCCGAGATGAAGCGTCGCCTGATGTGCCTGTCGATGTTCTGGCACTTCCTGGACGTCGTCTGGATCGGCGTCTTCTCGTTCGTCTATCTGCTCGGAGTCCTGAAATGAGCGCCGCCAGCCACGACGCCCACCACGCCCACGACGAGCATGACGATCACGGCGGCGCCCACGGCTCGTTGAAGGACTATGTGACCGGCTTCGTCCTGGCCGTGATCCTGACCGCCATCCCCTTCTGGCTGGTCATGGGCCACGTGCTGCCGACCGCCCAGATGACCGCCGTCGCGGTGATGGGTCTGGCGGTGATCCAGGTGCTGGTCCACATGATCTACTTCCTGCACATGAACTCGCGTTCGGAGGGCGGATGGACCCTGCTGGCCCTGATGTTCACCCTGATCCTGGTGATCATCACGCTGAGCGGTTCGCTGTGGGTGATGCACAATCTGAACACCCACATGATGCCGGCGACGGCGCACGACATGCAGCAGATGCCGTGACCCAGGGGCTGCGCATGCGGTCGATCCTTCTGGTCGGCCTCTGCGCGGCCTTCACGGTGTTCTTCGCCGCGCTCGGCGCGTGGCAGGTCCAGCGGCGCGCCTGGAAGCTCGACCTGATCGCCCGGGTCGAGCAGCGCCTCCACGCCGCGCCGGCCCCGCCGCCCGGACCGGCGCAGTGGACGGGGCTCTCGAACGAGAGCGACGCCTATCGCCGGGTGCGCGTGAGCGGCGTTTACGACCACAAGCGCGAAGTCCTGACCCAGGCGGTGACCGACCTCGGCCCCGGCTTCTGGGTCATGACGCCGCTGCGGACCGAGCAGGGCTTTACGGTCCTGGTCAATCGCGGCTTCGTCCCCACCGCCCGCAAGACGCCGGACACCCGCATCGCCGGCCAGGCGCCGGGCCCGGTCACCGTCCTGGGGTTGCTGCGTCTCAGCGAGCCCGGCGGCGGCTTCCTGCGGGCCAACCGACCCGGCGAAGGACGCTGGTACTCGCGCGATGTCCAGGCCATCGGACGCGCGCAAGGGATCACGACCCTGGCGCCCTATTTCGTCGACGCTGACGCGACGCCCAATCCCGGCGGCTGGCCCCGCGGCGGATTGACCGTCGTGCGTTTTCCCAACAGCCATCTTATCTATGCCCTGACCTGGTTCGGTCTCGCCCTGCTGACGAGCGGCGCGGCGGTCTATGTCGTGGCCGACGCGCGCCGAACCCATCGGAAAGAGGACGAATGACGCCGGGCGCCAGCTTCCTGATCTCCAGCGTCTCGGGCTGGCTGTCGGGCGCGCGCGCGGCCGAGAACGCCAACGGCCCGTCCGACGCGATCGCCCGCCAGAACATGCTGCAGCTGATCCACCTGCGCTGGATCGCGGTCGCGGGTCAGGTCGTCACGATCCTGGCGGTCAACTTCGGCCTGCGCTTCAAGCTGCCGCTCTTCGAGATGATGCTGGTCCTGGCGGCGCTGGTGGCGCTGAACCTGTTCAGCCTGCTTCGCCTCAAGCGCGCCGAGCCGTTGGGGCCCTACGACCTTTTCGCCGCCCTGGCCCTGGACGCCCTGGCCCTGACCGTCCAGCTCTATTTCAGCGGCGGCGCGACCAATCCGTTCACCACCCTCTATCTGCTGCACGTGATCCTGGGCGCGGTGCTGCTCGAGGCCTGGGCGACGTGGGCGATCGTGGCGCTGATCAGCTTCTGCTTCGTCGGGCTGATCGCCTTCAATCGCCCGATTATCGCCTCGGGGCTCAGCGACCAGGCCTTCTTCGAGCTGTTCGTCATGGGCATGCTGATCGGCGTCGTGCTGGACGCCCTGCTGCTGGTGACCTTCGTCGGGCGGATCAACACCAATCTGCGCCAGCACGACGCGCGGCTGGCCGAGTTGCGCCAGCAGGCGGCCGAGGAAACCCATATCGTCCGCATGGGCCTTCTCGCCTCTGGCGCGGCGCATGAGCTGGGCACGCCTCTGGCGACGCTGGACGTCATCCTCGGCGATTGGCGCCGCCTGCCCTTATTCGCCGCCAACCCGGAACTGGCCCAGGAGCTGGAGGATATGCGGGGCGAGGTGAGCCGCTGCAAGGCAATCGTCAGCGGGGTCCTGCAGTCCGCCGGCGAAGCCCGAAGCGGTGAGGTGAGGGCGAGTACGCTGCGCGCCTTCATGGACGAGGTTGTCGCCGAGTGGCGAGCCAGTCGGGCCGAACACAATCTGATCTATGACACGGACCTTCTGGACGCGACGCCGATCGTCGCCGAGTCGACCCTGAAACAGGTGATCCACAACGTGCTCGATAATGCGCTCGAGGCTTCGGCCGCGACGACGCGGCTGATGGCGGTGATCCGGAACGGCTGGATCCGGATCGAGGTCGAGGACGACGGGGCGGGGTTCACCAACGCCACGCTCGAAGCCCTTGGTACGCCGTATAATTCCACCAAGGAGCGGGTCGGCGGCGGATTGGGCCTGTTCCTGGTCGTCAATGTGCTGCGCAAGTTGGGTGGTCGCGTCAGCGCCGCGAACCGTCCCGAAGGTGGCGCGCGGGTCGTCTTGGACCTGCCGCTGTCATCGCTCGAGATCGGAGGCAATCGTGTCGACTGACCGCCAGCTGATTATCATCGAGGACGACGAGAAGTTCGCCGCCACGCTGAAACGCTCCTTCGAGCGCCGCGGCTACGACGTTGTACACGCCCGCGGCTTGAACGAGGCGATCACGGCGTTGACGGCTTTCGCGCCACGCTACGCCGTGATCGACCTGAAGCTGGACGGCGAGTCCGGCCTTGCTTGCGTGCGCGCCCTGGCTGAGCACGACCCGTCTATGTTGATTGTGGTTCTGACAGGCTTCGCCAGCATCGCCACGGCTGTTGAAGCCATCAAGCTCGGCGCGAGCCATTACTTGGCCAAGCCATCGAACACCGACGATATCGAGGCAGCCTTCAGGAAGGGCGAGGGCGATGTCGACACCGCCATTGGCCAACAGGCTACATCAATTAAGAATCTGGAATGGGAGCGGATTCACCAGACCTTGGTCGAGACCGACTTCAACATTTCCGAAACAGCCCGGCGTCTTGGCATGCATCGCCGAACGTTGGCGCGGAAGCTGGAGAAGCGGCGGATTCGATGACGCTGGGTCGTTGACGCCATGGTGAGCAGCAGCGCCGAATGGCGACCGGCAGACACCTGTGCGCCGGCGTCCTGCTCTCGCCGCACCCCGCTGATCTGCTCCTCCGTGAACCCTGATCGCTCCATCTGAAGGAGTTTCAAGGGGGGCGCATCACCGGGAACGAATTCTGCAGACCGACCTGCAAACTGGTCGATAGCCAACGAGCGCTTGAAAGGTGGTGGAGGCCCCGGCCGAAATCGAACCGGCGCGCACGGATTTGCAGGCGTAAACTTGGGTAAGTGATAGAAAATTGTAGATGTAGATCGAGAAATCGAAAGTTGTTTAAAATCTGAGTAAGAAAACTTTCCTACAATAACCCATTTGTTCGCCAGGATTTCTCTTTCTACGATATTATCGTGTTCTGGAGGCTTCGTCGACTTTCAAGATTTTTGGCTTGAATTTCGGCAAACTGGATTGACGCATATTGAGCGCTCTAAGGTGGTTTTTTAGGTGACGGCAAGATTGAAGCGTCCGGGCCCAACGGTCCCACACGCGGTTGTCTGCACACTGGAATTTCCAAGACCACCAGCGGCGGGGCTGGTCTCGCCGGGCGACCGGAATCTTTCTTTTTCTACGCCATAGTTGGCCCTACTCCCGGCCACGCTTGCCGCTGGAGGCCATGAGCGCAAGCTGGCGCCATGGACGACCACCTCTTGGACTTCGAGATCCGGCCAGGCCGCATCCGTAGCGACGGACGGCAAGCCGTAGGTCGTGGACAGCGCCTCTCGCGCCTTATCGCCAAGCCTGCGCGGACGGCGTCGCGATCGAGCGGCCGAGGCCCTGCCAGACGCTCAGGCTCCCCCGGCAAATGCTCCCGGATCGGCCGAGGCCAGGACGCCGCCAACGCGATGAAGTTTCGCGGGGCCGGCGCCGGCTATCGCCGCGTCGTCATCAAGACCCGCATGGCGGCCCTGAAGCTTGGAAGCCAGGCGGCCGGCGCGCATTTGCGCTACCTCGTGCGTGATGGCGTCACCCGCGATGGTCAGCCAGCCAAGCTCTACGACCGTGACGGCGAGGGCGTTGACGGCGCGGCCTTCACCGCGCGCGGCGCCGGTGACCGTCGCCAGTTCCGGTTCATCGTCGCGCCCGAGGATGGCGCGGACCTTTCGAACATGCGCGCCTTCACCCGCGACCTCATGGGGCAGATGGAGCGCGACCTTGGGACCAAGCTCGATTGGGTGGCGGTCGATCACTTCAACACCGGCCACCCGCACAGCCATGTCGTGGTCCGGGGCAAGGACGAGTTCGGCAAGGACCTGATCATCGCCCAGGACTACCTGACCCACGGCCTTCGCCATCGCGCCCAGGAGCTGGCGACCTTGGAGCTTGGGCTACAGACCGAGCAGGAGATCGCCCGCAAGCGCGAGGCCGAGATCACCGCCGAGCGCTTCACGGATATCGACCGCGGCCTCGTCGCCGACATGAGCGCTGCGCGCACCATCGACATGCGGCCAGTCGCCGGCCAGGCGGGTGCCGATCACGACGCGACCTTGTGCCAAGGTCGGTTGAGAACCCTGGAACGCATGGACCTCGCCGAGCAGATCTCCTCCGGCGTTTGGCGGCTCTCCGAAGATTTGGAGACGACCTTGCGCGGCCTTGGCGAGCGCGGCGATATCATTCGCGCCATGAGCCGGGCCGTCAGCCGGCGCGGTCGCGCGGCCAACCCCGAAACCTTCGTCATCGACCCGGCCAATGAGCCTTCGACGCCCAAGGCCGGGCGGGTGATCGACAAGCGCCTGACCGACGAGTTGGGCGATCGTGTCGGCCTAGTGGTCGATGGGATCGACGGCCGAATTCGGCATGTCGAGGTCGATGGCGACGCCGCCGCCGAGATTCGCATCGGCGCTGTCGTCGAGACCGGCGTCAGACCCGCCAGTCGCCCGGCGGACAGGACCATCGCCGCCCTTGCCGAGGATGGCGTCTATCGCCCCAGCGATCACCGGCAACGCCTGCTCAGCGGTGAGGTCAAGCTTCCGCCCGGCGCCAGCGCCGACGATCTCGTCGAGGCGCATGTTCGAAGGTTGGAGGCGCTACGCCGGGCTGGAGTGGTCGAACGCTGGAGCGAGGACGCTTGGAGCATCCCCAAGGACTTTACGTCCCGCGCCGAGGCGTTCGAGCAAAGCCGCCGATCACAGGTGCGCCTGTTGTCGGCGTTCGACCTGGAAAGCCAGATCCGCAGCGATGGCGCGACCTGGCTCGATCGTCAGCTCGTCGGCGTCGGGCGGCTGGAGGCCGCGCCGCAGGGCTTTGGCGCAGAGGTCGAGCGCGCCCTCGATCGGCGGCGGGACGCCTTGCTTCGCCAGGGTCACGCCACGCGCGGCGTCGATGGCGCTTGGCGCGCCAAGCCGGACCTGCTGGCGGCTCTGGAGCGTCAGGAGATCAGCCGACGCGGCGAAGCCAGGGCCAAGGAACGGAACGTGCCGTTCCGAATGCCCGAGCCCGGCGAGGCGGTGCGCGGCAAGTTGGTCGATAGCCTGCAACTGGCGTCGGGCAAGTTCGCGGTGATCGAAGGCCATATGGACTTCGCGCTCGTGCCATGGCGGCCGGTGATGGAGCGCTATCGGGGCCAGGAGATCACCGGCACGATGGAGATGGGCGGCAACATCTCCTGGCAGCTCGGACGCAGCCGAGGCCTTGGCATCTAGCGCCCAGTCGGCTCGTCGCCATCGAGACCAAGTCCGCCCGGTTCGAACGCCTGGTCGGAGAGCGAGGCGCCGCTGCTGAGGCGCCGGTTCAGGGCCTGGATGAAGTTGCCATAGCGCTTCTGGCCCAGCGCTCGCGTCGCCGGTTCGTCGGCCGCCGAGACGACGGGTGTCGCGCCCAGCCAGGTGCGGATGAAGATTGCCAGGGCCTCGTTGCCGACCTGGGCTTCGCGCTCCAGCCGCTCCATGTGCTTGTTCATTCGATCCAGGCGGCGCAGCAAGGCCGCCTCGGTGCGTTCGGCGCCGTCCGGCGACATGAACGAGGCCAGCGCCGCGCGAACGATCTCCGACTTGGGTCGACGGGTGCGGATCGAGAGCTGGTCGAGCGCCTTGGCGAGATCGGCGGGCAGATAGACCTTGGTCTCGACCTTCATGCCGCGTCCTCGTCAACGAGGCCCAGGCGCTTGCGCGACAGCCAGGCGCGGTGGCGGGCGCGAGTGTAGGGCGATGGCGGTTCGGCGACGGCGATCCGGCTGCTGACATGGCGCCAATGGTCGGGGCAGACCCGCTCGGGGTTGATGCCAAGCACCTCGATGGCGTCGATGGCTTCTAGGCCGGCGCGAACCTTTACCCAGGTCTTCAGGTCTAGCAGGACTTCGGCGCCGGGG
>Ga0247725_1000193_pt1 | contig 65994 bp, 50 predicted proteins | sample OKSTACKMCFT3sol_FD_183021 | JGI IMG/M metagenome (GOLD analysis project Ga0247725, IMG submission 183021) | Subsurface sediment microbial communities from gas well in Oklahoma, United States - OK STACK MC-FT3-sol | ecosystem: Environmental > Terrestrial > Deep subsurface > Rock core/Sediment...
TCACAGTAAGTTTCAACTAGTTTGTTCATGCTCGTTCCTTTTTCTAATCACTCTTGGTCGAATGATCGGATCAGGGAACGAGCATTTAGTTCCTTTTGGGAGCTAAATTCTTATCCGAAGCTCAGGTAAGTTAAGTAAAATGAAACAACTTTTACGCATAAAGTATTAATTAAATGATTATTTTGTCTAAAAACTTGACGCTAAAACGTATTGCGTTCTAACAAATGTTTGACAATGTTAGTTAAGTTGACGCATTTAACACAGAGTCAAAACATCGACGCGAGTTATACCTGTTTTTAATGTGCGTATTTAGTGGGGTTATGCTGTAAAGGTTGGGAAGATAGAATCTAGGACGTTGCTGCGCAACTGCTAGGACGCTCGCAAGCTCGCTCTAGAAGCTAGAGCTGAAATGCATAAAGCTGGATCCCCTCGTCGATAACTGCTCCTGCGTTATTCTACCTCCTGCATCCATGCAGTCGTTCGCGAGGATGACGGCTTATGGGCTGCTACTAGAACCTAGTACCTAGAATCTATAAGGGCGCAGCCCGCTCTGCTTTTTCTAGCCTTTCAGTCGCATTGATAGGTCTAAGGCGCGAACATGCTTGGTGAGGGCGCCAACAGAGATATAGTCAACCCCAGTTTTGGCAAATTCTGCCAAGGTATCTAAGGTGACATTGCCTGAGACTTCAAGTTTTGCACCGCTGCCTTTAGCCTTGTATTGATTATTCAGCTCAACAGCCTCAACCATCATGGTGATATCAAAGTTATCTAACATAATGATATCTGTGCCTGAATCTAGCGCTAATGCGAGTTCTTCTAGCGATTCGACTTCGACTTCTACGGGTTTATTAGGATGTAAACTGCGCGCTGCATCCACCGCTTGGCGTATGCCACCACAGGCCATTATGTGGTTTTCTTTAATTAAGAAGGCGTCAAACAGACCGATTCGATGGTTTTTACCACCGCCACAGGTCACTGCGTATTTTTGAGCCGTGCGGAGTCCTGGGATGGTTTTGCGAGTATCGAGCAGGCGTGTGTGAGTGCCCGCTAACTTATCGACATAGTGTTTTGTCAGCGTTGCCACTCCTGACAAGGTCTGAATAAAGTTCATTGCCGTGCGCTCGCCCGTCAGCAGGGTGCGGGCAGGGCCTGATAATTCACATAACACTTGGTTTGGCAGCACGAGATCGCCATCATCAACATGCCAGTGCAGGGCAACTTCGCCACCTAATTGATTAAAGACTTGTTCGGCCCAAGCTTTTCCGCAAAAAACGCCTTCTTCACGGGTGATTAAGGTTGCTTCAGCATATTTATCAGCGGGAATAAGTTGGGCGGTAATATCGCCGTAGGCAATGGCTTTGCTGTGCTCGTTGATCTCGGTTCCACCAAGGTCTTCATTGAGGGCGGTTTTTACGGCGTGGCGAATATCGTTTTCTAGCATGATTGGGTCCTTGCATTCTTGCATGCCACAGATGGCGTGCTTGAAATTGCTTGCTTGCATTTGGCTTAAGATTATCATGGCTGCGCCGCTAGGTGCTAGAGCGTCGCGAGGCAACGGCTATGATATAGGGCCTAGAGCGTTGCTGCGCAACTGCTAGGACGCTCGCAAGCTCGCTCTAGAATCTATAAGGGCGCAGCCCGCTCTGCTTTTAAGGAGTAAACATGAGTTTTGAGTTTGGTTGGTATCGCGCGGCGCGGCGCTGTGAATCACCACATTTTAACCGTCGGCCCTTTGGAGAGATCAGCCTGTTGGTGATCCACAATATTAGTTTGCCCGCGGGATGCTTTGGGCTGCCTTATATTGATCAATTATTTCAAGGGTGTTTAGATACCAGTGCCGATGAAAGTTTCGCCGATTTAGCTGGGCTGCAGGTGTCAGCTCATTTTTTAATTCGCCGCGATGGCGAATGTGTGCAGTATGTGAGTTGTGAAGATAGAGCTTGGCACGCGGGTGTATCCCGTTATGGCGAAAGGGAAAATTGTAATGATTTCTCTATTGGTATTGAACTTGAAGGTACGGATACTAAGCCCTATACTGCCGCCCAATATCAGCAACTTATCGCATTGACCCAAGCCTTATTGGCACAATATCCTGCGTTAACTGCAGAGCGGATTGTGGGACATTGCGATATTGCGCCAATGCGGAAGACTGACCCAGGCCCAAGCTTTGACTGGCAAAGATATTTAGCGGCGCTGCGCGACTTTTAGTATCTAGGACGTTGCTGCGCAACTGCTAGGACGCTCGCAAGCTCGCTCTAGAATCTAGAGCCTAAAATCTAGATTCTATAAGGGCGCAGCCCGTTCTGCTTTTTCTAGCAGCTGCGCTTTTTGCAGCGCTCTAGAGCCTAGAGCCTAGAACCTAGAGCCTAGAGCCTAGAGCCTAGAGCCTAGGGCCTAGAAGGGCGAAGCCCGCGCTGCTTTTTCTAGTCCGTCCAGCTTTTTTACAAGGAGTATTACCGATGGCATTATTTTCATTATTGGTCGCCATTCTCGTGGAACGATTAAAGTTTCTTCCTGCCTCCTGGCAATGCGATCGCGTGCTGCAATCCTATCAATCGACCTTTTTTGGTGATAAAGCTTCTCTTACTAGTACTAACATGTTGCTCGCACTCTTGTTACCGGCTTTGGTCGTGCATGTTTTGGGGTGGGTTGCGTCTGGCATGTTTTGGGGTTTATTAACCCTTGCCCTGTGGGTGGTAGTGGCAATTATTTGCTTTAATCATCAAAAACAGCGCGATAGCTTCAAAAAGTATATGCAGGCGGCGTGTCGCTCCGATGTGCAAGCCTGTTACCACTATGCCGCCGAACTAGATTGCAGTGAGTGTTTGGATGCGGTGTCTGAAAAAGACTTAGGCGCCAAGGTCGGGCAGAGTGTTGCTTGGATTAACTATCGTTATTACGGCGCAGTGGCATTATGTTTTATCTTCCTAGGCCCAGTCGGCGCGGTGTTATATTGCACCGCCCGCTTTTATGCCGAAGAGAATGTGCGTAAGTCGCTTAATTTACCGCTGATTGAAGATATTATGTTTGTTATGGATTGGATCCCGAGTCGGATATTTTCCTTTGGCTATGCGCTCAGCGGTCAGTTTAGCGAAGGGCTCTCGGCTTGGCGTGAGCATGCCTTAAATATCCATGCGAGTGCCAGACGAGTGGTGACAGAAACCGCTTTAGCGGCGCAGCCGCTGCCAGAGGAGTCTAGTGCACCAGTTTGTGTACAATCGACCTTAGCATTATTAGTCTTAAGTAAACGCAACTTTACGCTGATGGTTGCTGTGCTATCGCTGTTGACCATTTTTGGGTTGGTGAGTTAATAAAAAGGACACTGCGCGGCTTCTAGAATCTAGGACGCCACTTCGTTGCTCTAGCACCTAGAACCTAAAATCTAGAATCTATAAGGGCGCAGCCCGTTCTGCTTTTTCTAGCAGCTGCGCTTTTGCAGCGTTCTAGAATCTAGCACCTAGCACCTGCACTTGCTGTGGTTTAATGGTCTGACCCCATGATGAGTTTTTTAGGCTATGCTCTCTCATCGTGAGCGGTTTTGGATGGGATCACCTTTTAAGGTCGATTTTCAATCTAGACATCAAAAGTATGATTTGATAAAGTGCGCTCACTCATAAAAATTGGTAAGACCAATTTACAACGGAGCTGAGCGCCAAATGGCCTATAGTAAAATTAATCAGCCAAAAATTTCTGATGTGATCATGGCGCAACTCGAGCAGATGATCCTCGAAGGCAGTTTACAGCCGGGTCAGAAATTACCGCCGGAGCGCGAACTGGCCATCCAGTTTGAAGTGTCTCGCCCTTCCTTGCGTGAAGCCATTCAAAAGCTTGAGGCGAAAGGGCTATTAATGCGCCGTCAAGGCGGTGGCACTTATGTCAAAGAACAACTCTGGCAGAGTCTTGCCGATCCTATCGTTGAATTAATGACTGCCGATCCAGAAAGCCAATACGACTTGCTGGAATTCCGTCATGCGACCGAAGGCATGATGGCCTATTTTGCCGCATTGCGTGGCACAGACGCCGATATGCAAAATATCAAGCGTATGATCCTTGAGGTGGAAGCCGCCACCAATATCGAACAACAAGCCGCCGCGATTGTACGTTTTTACCGCGCCGTCGCCGAAGCGTCACACAATGTGGCTATGTTGCATCTCGTACTCAGTTTAACCCCTGTGCTGCATAAGAATGTGGCGCAAAACTTGGAGCTTTTAAGCCGCCGCGAAGAAGCCTCCACTATGGCCAACGATCACAGACGTGCTCTGCTCGCTGCTATCGTTCGTCGTGATCCTGAAGCCGCCAGAGAAGCCTCGAATGAACACTTAAGTTACATCGAAGAGGTGATGTTATCTGTGCGGGAAGAAGATAGCCGGTTGCAGCGAAGTTTGCGCCGTTTAAAGAGTGGCGCTTAAGTTCCCGACTTTAGCACTCGCTAAAGCGGAATATGCCGCAAACACCATTCATCATCATGTATATAGAGAAGGACAGTGTCATGTCTGAAGATATGCTACAAGACTTAGATCCGTTAGAGACTCAGGAATGGGTTGACGCCCTGCAAGCTGTATTAGAACAGGAAGGCCCTGAACGCGCCCATTTCTTATTAGAGAAACTGATCGATAAAGCCCGTCGCAATGGCACGCACTTGCCTTACACTGCGACCACGGCCTATTTGAACACTATTCCTGCGGGTCAAGAGCCGCACATGCCAGGCAACCAAGAGATGGAACGTCGCATTCGCGCCATCATCCGTTGGAACGCCTTAGCTATGGTGCTACGTGGTTCTAAGAAAGATTTAGAGTTAGGCGGCCATATTTCGAGTTTCGCGTCGAGCGCAACCATTTATGACGTATGCTTCAACCACTTCTTCCGCGCGCCAAACGAGAAAGACGGCGGCGACTTAGTGTATTTCCAAGGCCATATCGCCCCAGGTATCTACGCCCGTTCATTCTTAGAAGGTCGTTTAACTGAAGACCAACTGGCTAACTTCCGTCAAGAAGTGGATGGCAAAGGTTTATCTTCTTATCCGCACCCTAAGTTGATGCCAGACTACTGGCAATTCCCAACGGTTTCTATGGGCTTAGGTCCAATCCAAGCGATTTACCAAGCTCGCTTCTTAAAATACCTGACTGACCGTGGTCTGAAAGATTGTTCTGAGCAAACCGTATACTGCTTCTTAGGTGACGGTGAGTGTGACGAGCCAGAAGCCTTAGGTGCTATCGGTTTGGCCGCGCGTGAAGAATTAGACAATTTAGTCTTCATCATCAACTGTAACCTGCAACGTCTGGACGGCCCAGTACGCGGTAACGGTAAGATCATCCAAGAACTGGAAGGTGAATTCCGCGGCGCTGGCTGGGAAGTCGTGAAAGTGATTTGGGGTCGTTACTGGGATCCATTATTGGCCCGTGATACCAGCGGTAAGTTATTGCAGTTAATGGAAGAAACCGTTGACGGTGAATACCAAAACTGTAAAGCCAAAGGTGGCGCTTATACTCGCGAACACTTCTTCGGCAAATACCCAGAAACCGCCGAAATGGTAGCGAACATGTCAGATGATGACATTTGGCGCTTAAACCGTGGTGGTCATGACCCAGTTAAAGTGTACGCGGCATTAGACCATGCGCGTAAGACTAAAGGTCGCCCAACGGTGATCCTAGCGAAAACCGTTAAAGGTTACGGCCTAGGTGATGCGGGTGAAGGTAAGAACATCGCCCACAACGTGAAGAAAATGGGTATCGAGTCTATCCGTTACTTCCGCGATCGTTTCAATATCCCGATTCCTGACGATCAATTAGAAGATCTGCCGTTCTACCACCCAGGTCCAGATTCGGAAGAAGTGAAGTACATGATGAGCCGTCGTACCGCGCTGCATGGTAGCGTGCCACAACGTCGTGAGAAGTTCAGCGAAGAGCTGGAAGTGCCATCACTGAAGATTTTCGATTCGATCTTAGCAGGCTCAAATGGCCGTGAAATTTCATCGACCATGGCGTTTGTTCGCGTACTGACTGCGCTGTTAAAAGACAAGAAAATTGGCAAAAACATTGTGCCAATTATTCCTGACGAAGCGCGTACTTTCGGTATGGAAGGTCTGTTCCGCCAAGTGGGTATTTATGCTCACGAAGGCCAAAAATACGTACCGCAAGACTCTGACCAAGTGGCTTACTATCGTGAAGATAAAACCGGTCAGGTGCTGCAGGAAGGTATTAACGAACTGGGTGCAATGTCATCTTGGGTGGCTGCTGCGACCAGCTACTCAGTCAACGATACACCGATGATCCCATTCTACATCTACTACTCAATGTTCGGTTTCCAACGTATTGGCGACATGGCATGGGCTGCGGGTGATATGCGTGCACGTGGTTTCTTAGTCGGTGGTACTTCAGGCCGTACAACACTGAATGGTGAAGGTTTACAGCATCAGGATGGTCACAGTCACGTACTGGCTAACACTATTCCTAACTGTATTACCTACGATCCAACTTACGGTTATGAAATTGCCGTTATCGTTCAAGATGGTATTCGTCGTATGTACGGCGAAAAACAAGAAGATATCTTCTACTACCTGACCACAATGAACGAAAACTACATCCAGCCTGAAATGCCAGAAGGTGCTGAGGAAGGTATCGTTAAAGGTATCTACAAGCTGGAAACGGTTAGTGGTTCTGGTAAAGGCAAAGTGCAGTTACTGAGCTGTGGCACCATTCTTGAGCAAACCCGTAAAGCGGCGCAAGCGCTGGCGAAAGACTTTGGTATCACTGCCGACGTATTTAGCGTGACAAGTTTCAACGAATTGACTCGCGATGGTCAAGCGGCAGAACGTTGGAACATGCTGCACCCAACGCAAACGCCAAAACAAGCGTATATCAGCCAAGTGATCTCGAGTGATGCGCCTGCAATCGCAGCGACTGACTACATGAAGATCTACGGCGAGCAGTTACGTGCATTTATGCCAACCGATTACAAAGTGTTAGGTACTGACGGTTTCGGTCGCTCAGACAGCCGTGACAACCTGCGTCACCACTTCGAAGTGGACGCTAAGTTCATCGTTATCGCGGCACTGAAGTCACTGGTTGATCGTAAAGAGCTGCCTGTTGATGTGTTAGCGAATGCCATCAAGGAATACGGCATCGACGCTGACAAGATCAATCCACAGTACGCGTAAGAGGCAATAAAAATGGCTGAATTAAAAGAAGTTTTTGTTCCTGATATCGGCGGCGATGAAGTACAAGTTATCGAAATCTGTGCTTCTGTGGGCGATACCTTAGCAGCGGAAGAGTCGATTCTGACCGTTGAAAGCGACAAGGCGACCATGGACATTCCTGCGCCTTTCGCGGGTGTGTTAGCCGAATTGAAAGTGGCCGTCGGTGACAAAGTCAGCGAAGGTACCTTAATTGCGATGATGCAAGCAGCGGGCGCATCCGCTCAAGCTGCTGCGCCAGTTGCTCAAGCTGCTGCTCCTGCGCCAGCTCCAGCAGCACCTGCTCCAGTACAAGCGGCTCCAGCCCCTGTGGCTGCCGCGACAGCGACGGGCGCAACCCAAGTGGTTGAAGTCACTGTGCCGGATATCGGTGGTGACACCGATGTGTCAGTTATCGAAGTCTTAGTCGCCGCTGGCGATAAGATTGAGGTTGACGCTGGCCTTATCACGCTTGAAACCGACAAAGCGACCATGGACGTACCATCGCCATTCGCGGGTGTGGTAAAAGAAGTGAAAGTGGCTGTGGGTGACAAGGTTTCCCAAGGCTCATTAGTGATCATGCTCGAAGTGGGCGGCGCGGCTCCTGCTGCAGCGCCACAAGCGAGCGCGCCAGCAGCATCAGCTCCTGTCGCTCAAGCGGCTCCTGCTGCGCCAATTGCTCCAGTTGCAGCTGCAGCACCAGTGGTTGCTGTTAAAGAAATCCAAGTGCCAGATATTGGTGATGCCAGCAATGTCGATGTGATTGAAGTGCTAGTGTCTGTGGGTGATATGATCACCGCCGACCAAGGTTTGATCACGTTAGAAACCGATAAAGCGACCATGGAAGTACCAGCGCCATTCGCCGGTAAACTGTTGTCGTTAACCGTTAAAGTCGGTGATAAGGTTTCTCAAGGTAGCGTGATTGCGACGATTGAGACTGTGACTGCTGGTGCAGCTCCTGCGCCTCAAGCCGCCGCGCCAGCACCTGCACCAGTCGCCCAAGAAGTGGCACCAGCTCCTGTTGCAGCCGCCCCTAGCCGTCCACCAGTTCCACATCACCCAAGTGCAGGTGCGCCTGTGTCTACTGGTGCGGTTCATGCGTCTCCTGCGGTTCGCCGTTTGGCCCGTGAATTTGGTGTGGATCTTACTCAAGTGACGGGTTCTGGCCGTAAAGGTCGCATCATGAAGGAAGACGTTCAGGCGTATGTGAAATACGAACTGTCTCGTCCTAAGGCGACAGCAGCAACTTCCGTTGCAGCGGGTAACGGTGGTGGTCTGCAAGTGATTGCCGCACCGAAAGTGGATTTCAGCAAATTTGGTGAAGTGGAAGAAATTCCATTAAGCCGTATCCAGAAGATCTCTGGTCCAAACCTGCACCGCAACTGGGTAACTATTCCTCACGTGACTCAGTTCGATGAAGCTGATATCACTGAAATGGAAGAGTTCCGTAAGCAGCAGAACGACGCAGCGGCGAAGAAGAAAGCCGATTATAAGATCACTCCGCTGGTCTTTATGATGAAAGCTGTGGCGAAAACGCTACAACAGTTCCCTGTGTTCAACTCAAGCTTAAGCAGCGACGGTGAATCACTGATCCAGAAGAAGTACTACCACATCGGTGTGGCGGTTGATACGCCAAACGGTTTGGTTGTGCCAGTGGTGCGTGACGTGGATAAGAAAGGCATTATCGAGTTATCTCGTGAGCTGGCCGATATTTCTATCCGTGCTCGCGATGGTAAGCTCAAATCTGCTGATATGCAGGGTAGCTGCTTCACTATTTCAAGCCTAGGTGGCATTGGTGGTACTGCATTTACCCCAATCGTTAACTACCCAGACGTGGCGATTTTAGGTGTGTCTAAATCTGAAATTAAGCCTAAGTGGAATGGTAAAGAGTTCGAGCCTAAATTGATGTTGCCACTGTCGCTATCCTACGATCACCGCGTGATCGATGGTGCAATGGCTGCACGCTTTAGCGTGACCCTGTCAGGAATTCTGTCCGATATTCGTACTTTGATTCTGTAAACAAATAAGGCTGCTCATCTTGAGTGGCCTTTTGTTTATTGTGATCAGTATCAAACACAGGTTAAAATGCGCCCACCTTACGCGCTGGCGCATTTTCGGTTGGCAGGATTACTCCCCTCCAACGGATTGAATGAGAATTAGAGGAAAACATGAGTAACGAAATCAAAACTCAGGTAGTGGTATTAGGTGCAGGTCCTGCGGGATATTCTGCTGCCTTCCGTGCGGCTGACTTAGGTCTGGAAACCGTTATCGTTGAACGTTTTAGCACTTTAGGTGGCGTGTGTTTGAACGTGGGTTGTATCCCATCTAAAGCCCTGTTACACGTTGCTAAAGTCATCGAAGAAGCCAAAGCTGTTGCTGCACACGGTGTGGTGTTCGGCGAGCCAACCATCGATTTAGACAAGTTACGCAGCTTCAAGCAAAAAGTGATCAGCCAGTTGACTGGTGGCTTAGGCGGCATGTCTAAAATGCGTAAAGTAAACGTTGTTAATGGCTTCGGTAAATTTACTGGCCCTAACAGCTTAGAAGTGACAGCTGAAGACGGCACTGTGACCGTTGTTAAGTTTGACCAAGCGATCATCGCTGCGGGTTCTCGCCCAATCAAACTGCCATTCATTCCCCATGAAGACCCACGTATTTGGGATTCGACCGACGCATTAGAACTGAAAGAAGTTCCTGGCAAACTGCTGGTAATGGGCGGCGGTATCATCGGTTTAGAAATGGGTACGGTTTACTCTTCTCTGGGCAGTGAAATCGACGTGGTTGAAATGTTCGACCAAGTGATCCCTGCGGCTGACAAAGACGTTGTTCGCGTATTCACTAAGCAAATCAAGAAGAAATTCAACCTGATCCTCGAAACCAAAGTCACTGCGGTTGAAGCCCGTGAAGACGGTATCTACGTTTCGATGGAAGGTAAGAGCGCGCCAGCAGAGCCTGTTCGTTACGATGCTGTGTTAGTGGCTATCGGCCGTACACCAAATGGCAAGCTGATCGACGCTGAAAAAGCGGGCGTTAAGATTGATGAGCGTGGTTTCATCAACGTAGACAAACAATTACGTACTAACGTACCGCACATCTACGCTATCGGTGACATCGTTGGTCAACCAATGCTCGCTCACAAAGGCGTGCACGAAGGCCACGTAGCGGCCGAAGTTATCGCTGGCATGAAGCACTACTTCGATCCAAAAGTCATCCCATCAATCGCTTACACAGACCCTGAAGTGGCCTGGGTTGGTCTGACTGAGAAAGAAGCGAAAGAGCAAGGTATTGCTTACGAAACAGCGACTTTCCCATGGGCTGCATCTGGCCGTGCAATCGCTTCAGATTGCAGCGAAGGTATGACTAAGCTGATTTTCGATAAAGACACTCACCGCGTAATCGGTGGTGCTATCGTGGGTGTGAACGGTGGCGAACTGTTAGGCGAAATCGGCCTAGCAATCGAAATGGGTTGTGATGCTGAAGATTTAGCATTAACTATCCACGCTCACCCAACGCTGCACGAGTCAGTGGGTCTAGCGGCTGAAATCTACGAAGGTTCTATTACTGACCTGCCAAACCCAAAGGCAAAGAAAAAGTAATTTAACCTTTGTCTCGTCCTGAAATAAGTTGAGACTTATATTCGTAAAAGCGCCTTTAGGGCGCTTTTTTATTGCCTAAGTAAAAATGTAAAGTTAATGTGAATGTGCGGGTGTATTCAGACTGTTGAACTGCTACAGTAAAACTATGGTGTTAAGTAAGTCGTCAAATGAAAAAAATAATAATCCACTTCCTTTTGGCATCAATATTGGTTTTTTGTTCAGGTCTTCATTCGGCTTGGGCGGGTAGTTTTGTACAACGGGTTTTTTCCGACAGGGACGGACTTGAAGCGACCAGTATTCGCGCGCTCACACTCGATGACCATGGTTTTATATGGGCTGCAACCGAGCAAGGTTTATATAGGGTTAGTAATTCTAAAGTGAGGCGAATTGATAAAACGGGTTCTGAGTTACGCCTTGCTGATGAGTTTTTGACAACAGTTGTCAATATCGATCGCGATATGCTGTTAGTCAGCACCAATGCCGCAACCTATCTTTATGACATCGCAAAAAATCAATTTACCCAGATGGGGTCACCTAATTTATTCCCTCATTTCCCTAGTGGAGTGTTAATTTCTGCTGCTCGTAAAAATGCCCAAGAATGGCGCTTGTTGATTGATAACGGCCAGATTTACGACTTATCCCCCTCAACCTTAACCTTAACTTTAGTGAGTCAGTTACCCGTTAATCGCGATCTACCCTGGCGCAAGTTATTGAGCATGCCTGATGGTCAGTTTCTTGTTGCGGGTCAATTTCAATTGTTACTCCTCAACAGTGCCGGGGAAAAAGTCGTTGATTACCAATGGACTGAACCTATGGGCAGTATTCTGGATATGCTTGAGGATTCAAAACAGCGTATTTGGATTGCAACGAGCCGAGGGATTTACCGATTAGAACCAAAAACCTTACAGATTTTCCCTGTTCCTGAATTACCCGATTGGAGCACTGCTATGGCTGAAGGCCATAATGGTGAGATTTGGTTTTCGAGTCGGGCAGGTTTATTAAAGTGGTCTCCAGATACCCATCAGATTGAAAATTATCAACAAGAGCTTAAAACTCAAGCCAATATGGAAACATTAAAGGCGATATTGTTTGATAAATCAGGTTTGATGTGGGTTGGGGGCTCTGGAGATGGTTTAGCCTTACTGGCCTCGCAACCGGATTTCATTCTTGATACTTATACTGGCGAACCGCCACACCAATTATCTGACGCTATGGTGTGGTCGGTGTTTGCGAGTGATGAAGGATTATGGTTTGGGGCGTCAAATGTCAGCTTTGTCGGGCGAAACACTCAAAAAGCAATTACCGTAGATATTGAGGGATTAAAGCCGCACGAGAGTGTTTACGGGATCAGTCGCTTTATTGACCACTATTTATTAGTTTCGACCACCAGTGGTTTGTTTGTCGTGGATAAGTTGACCTTAAAAGGGATCAGTTTTGCCCAGTGGACGCATGGTGGTGAAGCATTTAAAAATAAACTCATCTATGGCACTTATGCCGATCCGAAACTCAAAGGACGGTTTTGGATTGCAACGGGTACGGGGCTGTATTTTTGGGAGCAAGGACTGTTTGAGCCGCAGCCATTTAACTTTGATGGGGCAACTGGGAATTCGCCAGAGCTTAAGCGGCCAACCATTCGTACTTTATATCGAGCCTCTGACGGTAAATTATGGATAGGTGGACGAAAGGTATTTGGTTATATTGACGAGCAAAATCTTTTTCACGATCAAAGACAATTGTTCAGTGGCTTAAACTCTGTGCCCTCAATTAGCCATATTGAAGAAATATCTCCCGGTGTGATGTGGTTTGGCTCCTATGAAAGGGGCTTATTCGAATTAAATCTCCACAGCGGTAAACTGGTTTCGTTAAGTTCACAATGGCAAGTAAATTGTAGTTCAGTATTTTTTATCCAAAAAACAACCAATGCCAATGTCGTTGCCTGTGCTGATTCGCTAATTCGTCAAGATAGAGCGACAGGGCAAATCTCAATGTTTAACCAACTTGATGGCCTAATTTCTAATGAAATGAATGAAGGCGCCTATTTTTATTCTGCCGTTTCAGGTCTGTATATTGGTACTCCTGAAGGGGTGATGAACCTTGATGTGGACAAGATGGTCAACCGTATTGCCGATGATCATGTGATGTTGGAGTCGGTATCGGTTTATTACGACAACAATACCCAAGTCTCGTTGTTACCCAAACCGTTGATGGTGATTAAGCCTGACGCCAATATGGTAAGCCTGCAGATCACTAACCTCGATTACCTTGATGATTCGCCAATACAATTTAAATATCGACTCAGATATCAAGGGGAGGAAGATAACTATGTGCTGCTCCAAGGTGAGTCGCAGGTAAACCTCGCAGGCTTAGCAGCGGGAGAATATCTACTTGAGGTGTTAAGCCAAGTCAATGGAATCTGGTCAGATAAGCCCTTTACTTTTCCCTTCTATGTTGAGCAGCACTGGTGGTTGACTCAAGGGTTTAAAGGTTTATTATTATTAGTGTTTTCGATTATTGCACTGAGTTTAGCGTGGTATCGACAGCGTCAGGTTCGCACCTTTATGGCGATGAATCAAGCGCTAACCGAGAGTGATGATCGTCTCAGGCAATCGTTACGTGGTAGCGACTCTGATCTTTGGGAATGGCATAGGGATAGCCAATGTTTTTATCTCGATAACCGCGGTTATGTCTTGGGAAGTCATGCCAACGAAATTGTACTTACTCTTGAATCACTTCCCGTACATCCTTTGGATCGGGAAAAAGTACTGGTGCAATGGAATAGTATGCTTGCAGGAGAGGTTGATCGGTTTGAAGCCGAATATCGATATCATCGTCGCGATGGTAACTGGGGCTGGTTGAGAGTGCGCGGGCGTCCTGTGGCTCGTAATAAACAAACCCAAGTTATTGAGCGGGTAGCGGGTATTTATAGTGATATAACCTTGCAGCGGCAGCTTGAAGATGAAGTCAGTCTTTTAGCCCAAGCGTTTGAAAATACATCAGAAGGTGTACTTATTTTAGACGTAGATGAAAATATTCGTGTTGCCAATCATGCCGCACAGCACATTATAGGCTCAGAACAACAGAGCTTAGTCGGCCTATCATTTTCGCAATTTGTGCAAATGAAGGACGGGTTATCTACGGAAGTTGCCCAGTTACTTGGTCAGGATAGCTCATGGACGGGTGAGCGTGAGTTAGTCGGACAAAACGGCCTAGTTTATCCCGTATGGCTTAACGTATCGGTGATGCAGTCACTGAATGAAAATGCCATTCACTATGTAGTGGTATTTTCAGATATCACTGAGCGGAAACGCACCGAGGCCGACCTTAGACGTCTGGCAAATTACGATGTATTAACAGGACTCCCTAACCGTTCGTTATTCGCCAATCGTTTGATGCAATCTATTCAAGCGGCTGAGCAAAGTGGTGAAAAGTTAGCATTGCTGTTTCTTGACCTAGATAGATTTAAGCATGTCAATGATTCCTATGGCCACAGTATGGGCGATGCACTCTTAGTTGAAGCATCTAATCGATTACAATCCTGTATCGGAAGTGACCATTTACTCTGCCGTTTTGGTGGCGATGAATTTGTTATTTTGTTGAAAAATGTTAAAGAGTTAAGTGATATTAACCACTTAGCAGAACAGTTGTTGGCACAAATCGTCGCGCCATTTAGGTTGTTTGGCCGCGAGTTTTATATTTCAACCAGCATTGGGATCAGTATTTGGCCCGATGATGCAATGCAGCCAGAAGCCTTCATAAAAAATGCGGATCTGGCCATGTATCATGCCAAGGAAGAAGGTCGTGGTAACTTCAAATATTATTCATCAGAGCGCAATGCCCAAGCGTTATACCATTTACGTTTGGAGGCTGATTTACGTAAAGCGATAGAGCGGCAAGAATTTGAACTGTATTATCAACCACAAATTGATATTTTGCAGGGGGATAAATTTATTGGCATGGAAGCACTCATTCGTTGGCGACATCCCGTCGATGGTTTTGTGCGACCCGATATTTTTATTAAAGTTGCCGAAGCTTGTGGTTTGGTTGTTGATATTGATCGCTGGGTTTTACGCCGCGCGTGTTCGGATGGGGCCAAATGGGCAATGCAAACCGCTGAGCCATTTAAATTGTCGGTCAATATTTCAGCTGTGCATTTCCGTCAACCAGACTTTATCGATGGCGTGAAGAAAATTCTCGATGCCACCCGTATGCCCGCTTCATCTTTATGCTTAGAAATTACCGAAGGGGTGTTAATGAAAGAGTTGCAGGTGGCTAAAGCCCACTTAATGCAGCTTGACGAGCTTGGCATTGAAGTCGCGATTGACGACTTTGGCACCGGATATTCCTCTTTAGCTTATTTACGCAATTTTGAGGTGAATACACTCAAAATTGACCGTTCATTTTTGATCGATATCGCCTCTAATTCTGCCGATCAGGCTATTGTGAGTAGTATTATTGAATTGGCTCGTAACTTAAAATTAACCGTAGTAGCAGAAGGGGTCGAAACCGTTGAGCAGTTAGAGCAGCTTTTTAGCCGTGGCTGTTATATTGTTCAGGGCTATTACTTTGCTAAACCAATGTCTGTCAGTGATTTTGAAAAATATCTTCAGTTACAGTCTCCGCTTGACTCATTGCAATCTTAATCTGCAATTTATGTGTGCTTAATTGCGCATTTTTAGCCTCGGCTCAAGTTGGGGTTTTATGTTGAATTATCTGTTTACAGCACTTGTGTTTAAACGTAAATGAAATAACGCGATCATTAATGGCAAATTTTCAACTCATCGGTTCAGATAAAATATGACTGATGGTTAAATAGATAAATTTGCTAATATTAACTCGAAATTTTTTATCCTATAAAAGTACTCATTATGATGCGCCGAATAGTAGCTTCTCTCTTTTTATGTGTGTTGCTGACTCCCTTATGTGCGGCTGAACGGCCAAAAATAGGATTAGTGTTAAGCGGTGGAGGTGCTAAAGGCGCCGCCCATGTTGGTGTACTTAAAATTTTAGAAGAACATCATATTCCTGTGGACTATATTGCAGGTACGAGTATCGGCGCTTATGTCGCGGGTATGTATGCCTTGGGATACAGTGCAAGTGAAGTCGAAACCATCATGATGGGGGTTGATTGGGATAGTGGTTATTCGGATACCATCCCTCGTAATGTATTGAGTTATCGAGATAAACAGTTACGAGATCGCTATAATATTCCGCTGAATATTGGTTATACCGAAGGCGAGGTGAAAGCGCCAAGTGGGGTATTGCGTGGGCAGACCATGTCGCAGCTATTACGCCAGTCCACGGATCTGGTGCAGCAATTTGGTGATTTTGATGCGTTGGCCATTCCCTATCGAGCGGTGGCAACGGATTTAGAAACCAGTTTACCCGTCGTCATCGACCACGGCAGCTTAGTCAAAGCCATGCAGGCATCTGCAACTGTACCAGGGGCGCTGCAGCCGACACAGATTGATGGCAAGTTGTTAGTCGACGGTGGGATTGCCAACAACATGCCCGTGGACGTAGTTAAGGCTATGGGCGCCGATATAGTGATTGCCGTGGATATCGGTTCGCCACTGGTGACCAAAGACAAGCTCGACAGCACGATTGCGGTGCTCGATCAGTTATCTAACTTCTTGACTAACGCCAGTACTGAAAAACAAAAGCAATTATTGACTGATAATGATGTGTTGATCCGTCCTGCGATCGATGCCCTAAGCACAACCGATTTTACCATCATGCCTTTAGCGTTAACCCTCGGCAAAGAAGCGGCGACCAGCCAGTTAGTTAAATTGCAAAAGATGAGCGTTAGCGAAGAACAATATGCCGCCTATGTTGAGAGTAAAAGGGCCAAGGGTAAGACTGTCATGGCGGATATCGCTCATCCTATCAAGGAAATTGTGTTTGATAACCACTCAAAAGTTAGCCTTAATTTATTAAAAGAAACCCTAGAACTTAAACCTGGTCAGAATATTACTAAAGATGAATTGAACGATGCCTTAAAACGCATCTATTCCCTCAATAAGTTTGAGCGCGTGGATGCCGAGTTTGTCGAGTCTGAAGAAGGTCGAGTGCTGACGGTGACCACCCGAGCTAAATCTTGGGGACCAAATTACTTCCAACTAGGCTTTAATTGGGAGGACGATTTTAGCTCTGATTCAGCCATCAGCTTTGATATGGCTTATACCATGACCGACTTAACCTTTAATGGCGGAGAGTGGCGAAACGAAGTTAAGCTTGGATTCGAAAAGCTATTTGCAACCGAGTTTTATCAACCGCTAGATAGAGATCAAGAGTTTTATAGTCGAGCCCGATATCAATTCGATGTTCATAATTGGGATCTCTACGATAACAATAACCGTGTTTTTGTCTTTGACAAGAAAACCCACACTATTGAATTAGGAATTGGTTATAACTATGTCTTGCAAGGGTTTATTGAATTTGGTTTAGTGGGGGAGAAAGGCGTTATCGTCAATGATGCCTGGTTGCTGAAGGATTTTGATTTTAACTCCTACGGTGCTTACTTGAGGGTTGGTTATGACAGCTTAGACAGTATTAGTTTCCCGACTTCGGGTAACCGCATCACCTTAAATGTGTATGTGCGTAATGAAGATTTTGACGATGTCGTTGATAACAATAAAAACGAATTTAGTGTTCAGGTTGAAGCCGATTGGAAAGGCGCGCTCAGCGTTGGCAATCATGCCTTTGTGGGTAAAGCGTCGCTTGCGACAAATAATAATGACGGACTTAATACGTTACACTTGTCCGATTTGGGCGGTTTCTTAAACCTTTCTGGTTATCACAAGGACTCGCTCACAGGGGCGCATAAGCTCTTTGGCGCCTTTGTCTATCAGTATGATCTGGGCCGAGATGCCTTATTAGGTATGAGAGATTACCCACTCTATTTAGGGCTAAGTTTAGAGGCGGGAAATGTATGGTATGAACGCTCAGAGGTATCCCTCTCAGACCTTATCTATGCTTCTAGCCTTTACATAGGTACAGATACTTCTATGGGGCCGGCAGCACTGGGCTTTGGTATTACAGATATGGGTGATAAATCCTTGTATTTATTTGTCGGTAAAGCCTTCTAAATCGATCGAAGGGCATAACTAAGGTTATGCCCTTCGTTTTTCCTGCTGAACACTATTCCCGCATAATCTAAAAATCGCGTTTATACTGGTTTGCGCAAATATCACTAAGTGTCATAACCTTTTACAAAATCTTGCTACAGCCAAACTAGGCAAAATGCTAAGGTTTTGCAGGAAAAAATAACAACACTCTCAACGGAAGCTGGGGAAAACAATGAAGAAGATTAGCACACTGGCGCTGGGGATTGCCCTGAGCCTAGGTTTAGCCGCTTGCAGCAGCGAGCCTAAAACTGAAGTCGCCGCGGTTTCTGGCATTGAATTACAAAACTTTGATGCCTCAGTTCGCCATCAAGACGATTTTTATTACAGCGTGAACGGTAAATGGTTAGCGAATACGCCTATCCCTGCCGACAAGTCTAACTACGGTGCATTCTCTGTGCTGTACGATCAAAGCCAAGATGCGTTGAAAAAAATCATCGATGCCGCCGCAGCGCAAAAAGATGCTGCTCCTGGCTCTAATAATCAAAAAATCGGTGACTTTAACGCCAGCTTTATGAATACCGATTTGCTCGAATCCTTAGGTGTAACCCCATTAAATCCATTACTGGCGGACATCTCAGCAGTGAAAAATCACAGTGAATTACCCGCGGTGATGGGGAAATTACTCACCAGCGGTTCAGGTATTCCCTTTGGTTTCTACGTTAATAACGACGCGAAAAATTCTACCCAATATGCAGTGTATTTAAGCCAGTCGGGCTTAACCTTGCCAGACCGCGATTACTACTTAAAAGATGACGCTAAGTTTGTCGCTAATCGCCAAGCAATGGCGAAATATGTGACTGATATTCTGACTGAAGCAGGCTATAAAAATGCAAAACGTGCCGCGAAAAACGTAGCCGACATCGAGATGATGATCGCTAAGAGCCAGTGGAGCCGCGTTGAATCTCGCGATGCTAACAAGTCTTACAACAAACTGAGCCGTGCCGAGCTGCAAAAACTCACTGGCAAGTTTGATATCAATGCCTTTGCGACCAGTGCGGGCCTTGGCGATAAAGTGACTGAAGTCATCGTGCGTCAGCCATCATACTTAGAAAAGTTAGGCGCTAATTTTGATGCCTTCCCCGTTTCAGCTTGGCAGGATTACTTAACGTTCCACTTAGTGGATAGCTATGCTGAGCTGTTAAGCAAAAACTTCGTTGACCTTAACTTTGCCTTTAAAGGCAAAACCTTAATGGGTATTGAAGAACAACAACCACGTTGGAAAAAGGCGGTAGATGGCGCCGACCAAGTGATTGGTGAGTTAGTCGGTGAGGAGTACGTTAAGCAATATTTCAAACCAGAAGCAAAAGCCCGCATGGAAACTATGATCAAAAATCTGATCAAAGGTTTCGAAGTCAGTATTAATGAGCTCGAGTGGATGACGCCAGAAACTAAAGTCGCGGCTCAGGAAAAACTGTCTAAGTTTACCTACAAGATTGGTTATCCAGACAAATGGAAAGACTACACTGCGCTAGAAATCAAGCCTGATGAGCTGGTGGGCAACTATATGCGTTACGCCCAGTTTGAATATCAAGACATGATCAACAAGCTCGGTAAGCCAATCGATCGTACCGAGTGGCATATGACACCGCAAACGGTGAACGCTTATTACAGCCCAGTTGGCAATGAAATCGTATTCCCAGCAGCGATTCTGCAACCGCCATTTTTCAATATGGAAGCCGATGATGCGGTCAACTACGGCGGTATCGGTGCGGTTATTGGCCACGAAATCAGCCATGGTTTCGACGACCAAGGCGCTAAGTACGATGGCGACGGTAACCTGCGTGACTGGTGGTCGGATAAAGACCGTGAAGAGTTCCAAAAACGCGGTAAGCAACTGTCGGCGCAGTATTCTGGCTACGAAGCATTACCCGGTAAGTTTGTGAACGGTGATTTAACCTTAGGCGAAAACATCGGTGACTTAGGTGGGTTAACAGTAGCTGTTCGCGCCTATATGATGAGCTTAAACGGTAAACCTGCTCCCGTGCTCGATGGCCTAACGGGCGAGCAGCGTTTCTTCGTCGGTTGGTCACAGGTATGGCGCCGTAATTACCGTGATGAAGAGTTAGGTCGTCGTTTACTGACGGATCCACATTCACCTAGCCACTACCGCGCGATGGGGACGCCGCGCAATATTGAAGCTTTCTATAAAGCCTTTGAGCTGAAAGAGAGCGACAAGATGTATTTAAAACCAGAAGAGCGCGTAAAAATCTGGTAATCCATAGGATGAAAACGAAAAAGCCAGACATCTGTCTGGCTTTTTACTTGGGTTAGGATTAATGCCCATATCCTAAGGTTTCAATTTTTTCGATTTTTTGATCGGTTGCATAAACCCGCCGCATCAATCGTGTTGGGCCAAAATCATAGGTCCACTCAGCATATTCTATCGGCAACTTGCTTGGATCAATCACGATATCACCCGCGGAGTTTCGATAAGTGGCGGGTTGGCTGTATTCTTTGGCTTCGTTTGGCGGTCCGCACTTTTCTAACACTGCGTCTAAGGGATCGCCTACGTTGATGACGAATTGCTTACAGCGCATAGAATCTGTCGCTAAGGCTGGCAAACTCGCCGCCCACAGTATTAACAACACATAATACTTCATCGGTGTATCCTAGCAGTGATTAACCTTTCTCAAATTGATTCGGTGACTTTATTTAGAACACCTTATCAAGCTCCAATAAACTCTCTAATTGATGATGGGCTATGATCCATTTTGCTTCACCGCGTTGTTCTGGCGCAGGAATCGCAACGGTTTGCATATTGGCGGCGCGGGCAGCGATCAGACCATTAAAAGAGTCTTCAATCGCGAGGCAATATCGCGGGTCAACCCCTAAGGCCGCTGCGCAATTTAAGTAAACCTCTGGATGGGGTTTGCCATAGGTAAGCGCTTCAGCAGATTCTACCGCCATAAATTGGCCCTTAAGCTTAAGCCTTGCCAGCACTGCATCAATCAGCACCGTTGGTGATGAGGTCGCTAAGCCTATCTTTAAGCCTTTGGCCTGGCAGTAATCAATGGCTTGCTGAACGCCTTGCATGGCTTCGCCTGTTTTCAGGATCTCCTCAGCCACCCTATCAACAATGTCGTTGCTGACCTTGGCATTATCGTAATCGGCCCAAGGCGCTTTGTGATACCAATAATCGACACATTGATCGATACGTAACCCTGTGGTTTGTTGAATCGTTTCAATAGTGACGGGCACGCCAAGTGCCGATAAGACTTCATATTCAACCCTTTGCCATAGGGGTTCAGAATCGATTAACACGCCATCCATATCAAAAATGACGGCTTGAATACTGAGGGATGTCATTACTACTCCAAGGGATGGGAAATGGGTCATTCGAGCTTGAGTGTAAGTTTAAGCCCGTCATCTTCAAAGCCTAAACACACAAAGTTGAGAAATATTTTTGGTGGAAAGGAATTGATGTCCAAAAAAATAATCGTTCGATTTTAAATTGATGAACGTATGTTAACTATTTGTAGATTATGGTTTTTTATCTGTTTTCAAACTATTGTCTAATTTCCATTGTTTTATTGTTGCCGTAAGTTGAGTTGCACCTCCGGATTTAGCCCTTATTTCGTCTTTTGCCGAGTGTGACCTGATTCATACTTTTGCAAAGCTGTAGTATACTGCTGGCCGGAAATACGGGTCGATCATGTCGGACTGTCAGCTTCAATTGAGAAGACGTGCAGTTTCGTTGTTAGAGCGCCAAACAAAGAGGAATGTTGCCGTGCTAGAAGCATATCGTAAACACGTCGCAGAACGTGCTGCAGAGGGCGTAGTCCCTAAGCCATTAGATGCACATCAAGTGGCTGAACTGGTTAAATTGGTTCAAAATCCCCCCGCTGGTGAAGAAGCTGTTATTCTTGACCTGCTCGAAAATCGAATTCCCCCCGGTGTTGACGAAGCCGCCTATGTAAAAGCCGCGTTCTTAGATGCGGTTGCTAAAGGCACTGCAACTTCACCCATACTATCTGCCGAACGTGCGACTGAGTTATTAGGCACTATGCAAGGTGGCTATAACATCGAGCCGCTGATCGCTCAGTTAGATAACCCCGCTCTGGCGCCTTTAGCTGCTAAAGCCTTATCTCACACTTTGCTGATGTTTGACTCTTTCCACGATGTGGTTGAGAAAATGGAAGCCGGTAACGTCTATGCTAAACAAGTGGTTGAAGCGTGGGCAAATGCAGACTGGTACTTAAGCCGTCCAAAATTAGCGGACAAAGTCACCCTGACCGTATTCAAAGTCTCTGGTGAAACCAACACCGACGACCTGTCACCAGCACCCGATGCTTGGTCACGTCCAGATATCCCATTGCACGCCTTAGCTATGCTGAAAAACGCGCGTGATGGTATCGAGCCAGATATACCTGGCAGCGTAGGTCCAATCAAGAAATTAGAAGAACTGAAAACCAAAGGTTTCCCATTAGTTTACGTGGGTGACGTTGTAGGTACTGGTTCATCACGTAAATCTGCGACTAACTCAGTACTGTGGTTCATGGGCGATGATATCCCATTCGTACCTAACAAACGTGCTGGAGGTTTCTGCTTAGGTGGCAAAATTGCGCCGATTTTCTTCAACACTATGGAAGATGCGGGCGCACTACCAATCGAACTCGACGTCAGCAAAATGGAAATGGGCGATGTGATCGACATTTACCCATACGCTGGTGTTGTTAAGCGTCATGGCTCAGATGAAGTGATTTCTGAGTTCAGCCTGAAAACCGACGTACTGTTAGACGAAGTGCGTGCAGGTGGTCGTATTCCACTGATCATCGGTCGTGGTTTAACTGACAAAGCACGTGCGGTATTAGGTTTACCAGCCTCTGACGTATTCGTACGTCCTCAAGACATCGCTGATAATGGCAAAGGTTATACCCTTGCACAGAAGATGGTCGGTAAAGCCTGTGGTGTTGCTGGCGTACGTCCAGGTCAATACTGTGAGCCTAAGATGACTTCTGTAGGTTCACAGGACACTACCGGTCCTATGACCCGTGACGAGCTGAAAGACTTAGCCTGTTTAGGCTTCAGTGCCGATTTGACTATGCAGTCATTCTGCCACACTGCCGCTTATCCAAAACCAGTTGACGTTAACACTCACCACACGCTGCCAGATTTCATCATGAACCGTGGCGGTGTGTCTCTGCGCCCAGGTGACGGCGTTATCCACTCTTGGTTAAACCGTATGTTATTACCAGACACAGTAGGTACTGGTGGTGACTCACATACGCGTTTCCCAATCGGTATTTCATTCCCTGCGGGTTCTGGTCTTGTTGCCTTCGCTGCTGCGACCGGTGTGATGCCTCTGGACATGCCAGAGTCAGTATTAGTACGCTTCAAGGGCAAGATGCAACCTGGTATCACCCTACGTGATCTAGTACATGCTATCCCATTAAAAGCGATTGAAATGGGTCTGCTGACTGTTGAGAAGAAAGGTAAGATCAACATCTTCTCTGGTCGCGTACTGGAAATCGAAGGCTTAGAAACCCTGAAAGTAGAACAGGCATTTGAACTGTCTGACGCCTCAGCAGAACGCTCTGCAGCGGGTTGTACTATCAAGTTAGACAAAGAGCCAATCATCGAGTACCTGAACTCTAACATCACTATGCTGAAGTGGATGATCGCTGAAGGTTACGGTGACCGTCGCACGATAGAGCGTCGTATCAAAGGCATGGAAGAGTGGTTAGCGAATCCTGAGCTGATGAGTGCTGACAAGGATGCTGAGTACGCAGCAGTGATCGAAATCGATCTGAACGAGATCAAAGAGCCAATCCTGTGTGCGCCTAACGATCCTGATGATGCTGTATTACTGTCATCTGTTGCGCAAACTAAGATTGACGAAGTGTTCGTGGGTTCTTGTATGACTAACATCGGTCACTTCCGTGCGACCGGTAAGATGTTAGACAAGTTCGCTAAGACGCTGCCAACACGTCTTTGGATTGCACCACCGACTAAGATGGACAAAGACCAACTGACCGAGGAAGGCTACTACGGTATTTTTGGTCGCGTTGGTGCGCGTATCGAGATCCCAGGCTGTTCACTGTGTATGGGTAACCAAGCACGTGTGGCTGAAGGTGCGACAGTGGTTTCTACTTCTACCCGTAACTTCCCGAACCGTTTAGGTACAGGTGCAAACGTATACTTAGCGTCTGCGGAATTAGCGGCAGTGGCAGCACTGTTAGGTCGTCTGCCTACGGTTGAAGAATACCAAGAATACGCGAAAGAGTTAGATGCAACTGCAGCTGACACTTACCGTTACTTGAACTTCGATCAAATCGATTCTTACACTAAGAAAGCATCACAAGTGATCTTTCAATCAGCTGTATAATCGATTGATATGATAATGAAAAAGCCAGCGAAAGCTGGCTTTTTTGTTTCTATTGAATGCTTTGCTCTAACTGTTAATGCGCAAACAATCACATAGCAACTTAACGAAAGATAGAGGATAAATTGATTATTTATCGGTCAGGTATCTCTTTAGCGCAGTGTTTAGCGTGGCTTATCATGCCGCATTAAGCTTGCTGGGCGTGCTCTGAGTATTTGCTGTGCAGCACTTCGAGGAGTTTATCCTCTAACTCGAAACGCGTTTCCATGGTATGCGCCAGTTCGGAAAGATCTTTATCGAGCTGATACATCACTTGATCGTCCTGCGTTTCAGCATACTTATCGTTAAAGTCTAGCGCTGCGTTGGTCGTTGGGGTGATCTTAGGCAAAACCTGTTGAATAGCCGCTTTGCAAGGGGCGCCAAATTTTTCGCAGGCGTTAATCACTTGGTCATACACTTCGAAATGACCTTCAGAAACGTAATCCACTAATAAATCACAAAATGACTTTACGTTCTCAAAAGAGGGAAGCGATTTTTCCGCATTAGTGTAGGGCGGTAGCCCAGCAATTTGGCAATAATGCACCAAGAGTTTGCGACGATTTTCTAGCCATTGATCTATAAGCTTATTTGAACCGCCCCACTTTTGTTCTGCTTTTTCGAGTTCTCTCAGCATGATGCATTCCATTTAAGTGCTAGGACATAACTCTAATGTAGGGGAGAAATAGCTCTTCGATCAACCCTTTTTATCGGGATTTGCGATAATTGGTAAATGGACAAACCAGCTGTTTTGTATAAAAAAATGTGGAAATAAAAAGCCCAACGATAGAAACCTATCGTTGGGCGAGTAATGTATATAGCAGGCTCGATGCGACGAGCTTCTTGATTGTTCTTGCTAGCGCAGACTTTTTATACCAAAGGCGGGGAACAGGTGCAACTTTTTTCTGTCTGACTGTGACTTTGAGTTCGATTAATAAACAGTATGTTATCTGGCTAGCATTTTGAGGATAACTGCTTAAATGGACAGCAATGATGGGGAATAGCTCACATAAATTATCTCATATTGGTTACATTATTCGCGTAAATGCTAAACTACCGACCCAGCGGATCTCAATAAAAGTCTAGGAATCAAGCCAAATGGCAGAATTAAAGAATGATCGTTATTTACGCGCCCTATTAAAACAGCCTGTCGATATGACTCCGGTTTGGATGATGCGTCAAGCAGGCCGCTACCTTCCTGAATATAAAGCGACTCGCGCTCAAGCGGGCGATTTCATGTCTTTATGTAAAAACCATGAATTGGCCTGTGAAGTGACACTACAACCGCTGCGTCGTTATGAACTGGATGCGGCGATTCTGTTTTCCGACATTTTGACTGTTCCCGATGCAATGGGATTAGGTCTGTATTTTGAGGCGGGTGAAGGCCCACGTTTTGAGCGCCCAACAGATACTATCGATGCCATCAAAAAATTATCAATCCCAGACCCAGAAGATGAGCTGGGTTATGTGATGAAGGCCGTTAGCACGATTCGTCGTGAACTGAATGGCCAAGTGCCATTAATCGGCTTCTCTGGTTCTCCATGGACTCTAGCCACTTACATGGTTGAAGGCGGTTCGAGCAAAACCTTCGAAAAAATTAAGAAAATGGCCTACGCCGAGCCTGCTGCATTGCATATGTTGCTTGATAAGCTTGCAGATTCAGTGACCTTATATTTAAACGCACAGGTGGCTAATGGTGCGCAATCTTTAATGATTTTCGACTCTTGGGGCGGCGCGTTATCGCACACTGCTTACCGTGAGTTCTCACTGCGTTATATGCAGAAAATTGTTGATGGCTTAACTCGCTTTGCTGATGGCCGCCAAGTGCCAGTGACCTTATTCACTAAGGGCGGTGGTTTATGGTTAGAAGCGATGGCTGAAACGGGCTGTGATGCTTTAGGTTTAGACTGGACTGTCGATATCGCTGACGCCCGTCGCCGTGTTGGTCATAAAGTTGCTCTGCAAGGCAACATGGATCCATCCATGTTATATGCACCAATCCCACGTATCGAAGAAGAAGTTGCTCAAATTCTGGCTGGCTACGGTGAAGGTACAGGCCATGTGTTTAATTTAGGCCATGGTATTCACCAGCATGTGGACCCAGAGCATGCAGGTGCCTTTATTAAGGCGGTTCACGCTCAATCTAAGCAGTACCATAAATAAGCTGCACTAAATAACAAACGGACCTGAGGGTCCGTTTTTTATGGCGTTTATCACAGCGTCAGAAACTTCCACTTGGGTGTTGTTAATTGGGTATTAACTTGTGGTTTAGTGAGTGCATTAATTAATCGCGTGCTTTATAGCGTATGTCTCCGCGGTGTTAGTGTGTTGGAGCTCGGTTACCATCTAACTTTTTAAAACTTTTTTATCGAATAGCTGCGTTAAATCAAAGGCGTTTAAAGCAATTAAATGCATGCTATTGCCTACTTTAGCAACGGATAAAGCAAAGTGATATTTAATACTATTTGCAAATGAGATATGTTGCATGGCGCTATAAGGGACTAAATAAAGCCGTTTGTTAATTTAATTACGTAAGCCGTGGTAAAAGATGCGCATAGGCAACAAAATATTGGTATTTATTGCAGGGTTCTGTTTACCAGCCGTTGTGCTTGTCTCCTATTGCCTCGGGGTTTGGTTTGACCATAGGGTCGAATTGTTACGTCAGGATAATGTACAGCGCGAGCTAGCGAATATTCAGCAGCAGTTCCGCATCGATGTCGATCGGTTAGGGTTTCTCACTAATATTTATGCCTCCCCATTAGCTCATCTCGATAGCGAGCAGTTAAAATCCCTCGAGTCTTCGTGGCTTGAGAGCTCCATGTCTGCCAATTTAAGTTGGTTTATTCTGCGAGATGGAAATTTGCAGAGTGTTTTTCAAAATGAGCAATCAATAGATGATGTGAATCGGCAGGAAATCGCCAAGGCGATAACAACGCAGGCTAAGCCTGAGTTTGCCAGCGCCTATTTAATTGGCGATAAAGGATATGTCGTCACTGCGGTCGCTTCACATTTGGGTGAGTATGTGCTGTTAGTACGGCAACTTACTGAGCGCGATCTACTGGAATACGCCCAAACCTCCCTTGTCGCGCGGATCAGCATGTCTAATGCTGTAACAACACATAATACCTTGCATCCAAGTTCGGTTGCGCTGCCGAGTCTCATTAGTCAACAACCAATCTATCTCCAGGTTGAATTTTCTGATGATCCTTTTCGAGATGTAAAGCTTAGTCTCGACTGGGTGTCGCTTGCGGTGATATTGCTGGGGGTATTCATTGTCGCCTTGGGTTATGTTTGGTTGCGTTCAGGCCTGTTACAGCCCCTTAATAGCTTGATGCAGCAATTAGCGCTCGTTGATCCTATGGCGAGTGTATATCGGCCTGTGACCAGCGAGGGTAATGAAGAGTTATCTGTATTGGCGAATCGCGTAAACAGCTTACTCGCGAGGATTTATCAGCAGAAAGAGCGCGGTAAAATAACCTTAGAGTCGATTGCTGAAGCCGTTATCTTGACCGACATCGATGCAAACGTCATTTACATGAATCCAAAGGCTGAAACACTGCTTGATGTGGCCAGTTGTGATGCCGTTGGTGAGAGTCTTGCCAGTTTATTAAAGGTGGGAGAGCAGTTAAATCAAGCGGTATTTCACTGTATTAGCCTTGGCGAAACGACACCTCAAGTCGCTAAAATCAAACTGCTAACCACAACGCCACGGATTATTGAACGTAGCATTAGTAACGTGCTTAATCATGAAAAAGAAATTGTCGGTACTGTAGTGGTACTGCGGGATATCACTCAAGAAGAACGCCTTAAGCACCAGCTACAAAAACGCGCAAACTTTGACGGTATTACCGGGTTACTTAATCGCCAAGCGTTTGAAGAACAACTGCCCGAGTTCGCCGGTCAAACGAGGAGCCTTGCGGTATGTTATTTGGATTTAGAGCAGTTTAAGTTGATCAATGATAGTTGTGGCCATACTGCGGGTGATCGAATGCTGGCCATGGTCGCTAAGGCAATTCAATCATGTCTTGGGCCTCAGGAGTTATTCGCTCGCTTAGGCGGGGATGAGTTCGGACTGGTGATCTGCGATCGCTCGGCGTTAGCCGTGGTGCAGTTGCTAAAGCACATTATTGCCCAGGTGTCGTTGCAAGTGTTACACGATAAAAATTGCAACTACAAAGTCGGCTTAAGTATTGGTGTTGCCTTTGGACGTGCGCCCTATATCAATGCGCAGGAATTACTCAAGGATGCCGATATCGCTTGTATTGCCGCTAAAGCTAAGGGCGCCAATCAAATTCATATTTATGATGATAAAGATAAAGAACTGACCTACCAGCGTAATGCGCCTAAATGGGCGATGCGTATTGCCCAAGCAATTGAAGAAAATGAACTCCTGCTCTACTACCAGCCCATCCGAGGATTAGGTGCGAGTTCTAAACGCCAACGGATGGAGATTCTGCTCAGGATCCAAGAGCCTTGTGGTCGCATTTTGGCGCCTGCCCAGTTTATTGCTGCCGCAGAGCGTTTTAAGCTGATGCCTGAAATTGATAAAGAAGTGATACGTAAAGCCTTTTTATGGCTGTCGCTAAATTCGCAGCTTTGGCCGGATCACTGCATTTCAATCAACCTTTCGGGCAATAGTCTCGGCGCCGAAGGCATGGTGGAATATATTGCTAAGCAGCAGCAGATTTTTGATATTCCTAGCCAATGCGTTTGCTTTGAAATTACCGAAACGACTGCGATTCAAAACCGTCACCGCGGCATGGAAATGCTCAGACAATTGCGCAAACTCGGTTTTTCCTTTGCATTGGATGATTTTGGCAGTGGCTTTGCTTCCTACGGCTATTTACGCGAACTGCCCGTGGACTACGTCAAAATCGATGGCTGCTTTGTTAAAAACCTGGCCGTCAATGCCAAGGACTATGCCATCGTGAAATCTATTCAAGACGTTTGCCGAGTAATGGGAATTGAGACGGTCGCCGAATTTGTAGAAAACCAAGAGATTATCGATAGATTGCAAGCGATTGGTATCAACTATGCTCAAGGTTATGCGATAGGACGGCCGCAACCTCTAGCAAGTTATTGTGAGCAGTTTGAGATGAGCTTAGCGCAACGCGCATAGGGGATTGCGCTTTTTAGGTGATTATGCCAATTTACCCTTAACCGAAGTTAACATATTAGTAACAAGGATATGGTTATGGATGGACTGACGGGTAAAGTGGTTATTATTACAGGGGCTTCTGAAGGTATTGGTCGTGCGCTGGCGATTGCCATGGCGCGGGTAGGATGCCAACTTGTATTGAGTGCTCGCAACGAAACGCGTCTTGCCTCACTTGCCCTCGAAATTGCTAACTATGGTCCTACTCCCTTTGTTTTTGCCGCTGATGTCAGCAGTGCCTCCCAGTGTGAAGACTTAATTCAAGCCACGATTGCCCATTATGGCCGTCTCGATATTTTGGTTAATAATGCAGGCATGACGATGTGGTCGCGTTTTGATGAGTTAACCCAACTAGCGGTTCTTGAAGATATCATGCGCGTTAATTACTTAGGCCCTGCCTATTTGACCCATGCCGCCTTACCCTATTTAAAGTCGAGCCAAGGTCAGGTCGTGGTGGTGGCTTCGGTGGCTGGGTTAACAGGCGTACCAACTCGTAGTGGTTATGCCGCTTCTAAGCATGCAGTTATCGGTTTTTTTGATTCGCTGCGGATTGAGCTTGCTGACGATAATGTGGCCGTGACGGTGATTTGCCCTGATTTTGTCGTTTCGCAAATCCATAAGCGAGCCTTAGATGGTGCGGGTAAGCCACTCGGTAAATCGCCAATGCAGGAAGCTAAATTTCTTTCCGCAGAGCAATGTGCCGACATGATGCTACCTGTGATAGCAACCCGAGGCCGGCAGCTTATCACTTCTCTTCGCGGCCGGCTCGGACGTTGGCTTAAGCTGATTGCACCGGGCTTAATCGATAAAATAGCCCGTAAAGCAATTGCCTCAGGCCATTAGCTTTTATTGAGGTGTTTAACGATGGCTTGTTCAGCTTCATTTTGGGTTGCCTTATCACCATCAGCTTGGATGTTGGCTGTTGCCTTATGGCCTGTGAGATCCTCGGCAATATGAAGCCAGTCAGGATGCCAGTAAAAATTCTGTCCCGACAGTGTTTGCCAATTATGCACGCCGGACTTTTCGCCTTGATAAATAATGTCTTTGATTGAATAACCCATAGAAAACCCCTGATTTATTATTGGATATCATTATTGAGGTCAAATAGTGCGCTATCCACTTCGCAACTTGTGTGCGTTAGATCACGCTTTTAGGCAAAAATAAACCTCGCATTTGCGAGGTTTATTTTTTATTGCACTTAATTTTCAGTGTCTTAACGTCTAGTGCTTTAATGTCTAGAGTATTAAGGTTTCGCGCATTGGCTAGGTGAGCCTGTGCCTTTCCAAAGTGTGCTGCTATCGCTCAGTGACAGTGGGATAAAGGTTAAGCCTTGGCTCATATTCGCGGGTGGTAAATCAGTTTCGAGCTCATACATACCCATTGGTACCGTGCCAAGGCTGGCGTTTGCTGTGACTTGCATGGCTGCAAGACTAGAGTAACGCAGTCCTAGCATATCGAAATGGCTGCGCCAATCTTTGCCTGTGAGTTTGCTTAAGGAAACCAACATAAAGTCATTGCCAGGAATGTCTCTGACCGTTTTACCACCGTAGACGCTATGGCCATCGAAGGGGAATAAGTCAAAACCGAGTTTACTGCGGTTTGCCTCCCAATCGCTGGCGTTATTAGCGTATTTACCGAAAATACGGCTGTGCTGATACAGCAAAGTAAAGAGATTAAAGCCATTACTTAAGGTTGTGCCATCACTTAGCGTCATGCCATGGGCCTTGAGGGCCATTTGGATATAAAACCCCATGCGATAGCCATTATGTACCGCATAATCATTACTTGCCCAAGGTGCGGTATATCGGTCTTCGCCGATATCTAACACTTTACAGTTAGCGCCAAAGACTACACGTTTGCCACTGGTATCCTTAGTGCCTATGGCATCGGACATAAACACATAAAAGAGATCTTTGTGATTCATATGGCCATCTTTAATGATGTCGCTATTACCATCACGCAAATAATGGGTCTTCCATAGCACCACATAGGGGAAGATATTGTTGGAGTTTTCTCCTGCACGGCTGCCATAACCTGTCCAATTATCGCTATTGGCGGCAGTGGCATATTGCACATTGAGGCGGTTGGTTTGCAGATTATGGCCAAGTTCATGGTTATCTCCCCAACCCGTGGGTGAAATATTCCAAGCGGCATCCCAAGGATTGCCACTGCAACCCGATCCACATTGGGCATTCTGGTCATAGTTAGCGTGTTGGATGATGCTGCGGGTATGCAGACTGGCATCGGTGCAATCGGCGCCAAACAGCGCCTGACAGCTTGATAGCACCTCGGCGGGTAACGACTCACTTAAGCTTTTACCTTGGATCTTAAGTCCTGCTAAGGTGTAAACACTATTGATATGGTCCTCGACGATGCTTTTGAGCAAGGCGGTAATATCAGGGATCTTACCGCCAATGGCATTCATAAAACGGTCGCGGCGTAAATGCTGTTCAGCGCCATCGGTGCGCAGATCCACATGGGGCAGCTCAGTGTTTTGGATTTTGTCATTGAAGGCCGTGATTTCAGCAGGATTAGAAAAATCCATGATACTTGGGTGCTTAGCCACATTTTTTGCTTGCACATCGACACTGAGCGCGCCTTCGCCGCCACTGATATAGAAATAAATCGGGCCGCCATAGGGGGTTGAAAACTCGATGCTTTGCCCTTTGGCGAGCTTAAGGCGCTGCTGCGCTAACTCAAGCGGCGCGCGATAAACCTTTTGTTCAAAGGCGCGGTTGGTATTGCGTCTATGATAATTGAGCTTAATTTCGACGTTGGCATTGGTGCTATCCAAACGACTGAGCGTGATGGTTTGTCCCGGTAAGGCGTACCAGCCTGTGCTGGTCCATTGACCCGTATAAGGTACGCTAATGGTTTTGCGCTCTGATACTGTGGCCGGATAAGCGTAGTGAGCATTAGTGCCTTTACTTAGATTGGCTCTGTCGGTGACATATTCCCCTAAATCGGCTTGGGCAAGGTTATGGGCGCGGGCGTAGCTCACTGTCCAATCGGCAAATAGCGCTTGCTGCCATTGGGTGAACTCGCTGTAGGCGATGGGATAATCAATTTCACTACGGTATTTATCGGCGAGCAGTAAACCGGCCTTTATCAGTGGGAAGTTAGTGCGACTAAACACATCAATGCCATTGATATCTAAGGTTTCAGCGCTGCTGCGATACCAGTCGGCACCCGCTTTAAAGGCCTCAACAAAGGCGCTGCTATTACAGCTTAAGTAATTGCCTGTGCAGTCATTTAATACCTGCGTGTCAAAGCGCTGCTCCCGCAGATTTGCCAGTAGTTTTTTAACATCTTCAAGGGCTTTATCTTCAGCCAGAATGGTGCTTACACTCAGATTGTCGGCGTTGAGTTTCGACCAATAGTTGCCCGCGGTCGATAGCCCCATTTCAAGGTAAAGGGGAGAGAGCATAGCGCTTTGTTCGCGTCGATAATTTGAGAGTAGCAGGGGAATACCCGCAGTCTTGGCTTTGGCAATCGCCGCTTGAATGCCCGCGTAACCTAGGTTGTCGCGGTCAATATCGCTGATAACGATTAAATCGGGTTTTAAGGTATCGATACAGCTGGCGAGGGCGCTGTAGTCGCAGCTATTGGCGGTATTGATACTGTGAGCATCGGGATAGTACTTGCTTAGCCAAGTGCGGATCCCTTCGTTATGGGGGAAATACCAACTGTCGGCACGGCTCGGCATTTGGGCCGTGACTATGCTGAGGCCATCCTGTTGATCGCCACCTTTAGTCAGCCATGAGATGAGATTTTTCAACAGTATATCTGTCTGCGCAGAAGTGTTGACGCTAAATAAGTTGCCACCCATAGCGGCATAGCGTTGTCCCTGTTGCTCGCCCGCCATCACTAGGCCGCGAACGGCACTGGCGCCACTGCCATCCACATTTGATGGCAGTAGGGTAAAAGTGTTTTCCGGCATAAAGCTCGAAAAGGTAATGGAGTCGTGGGTCGGATGCCAGCTAATGCTGCTACCTACACCTTGATAGAGCTGGGTGATTTTCGCTTTGCGGGCAGCGTCCACTTTGGCTAGTTCGGTAGTGCTGAAGTCAATCAGCTCAATAGCGCTGGCAAGGGTATGATCTTGATGCCGAATGGCATTTTCTGCATTGCTGATAAAGGCTGGGGTAATAGCGCAATCTGCAATCATTGCAGCTGTGGTGTAAGTTAACTCGGTTAATGAGCCGCCACAGCCGCTAATATTTTCTAGTACAAAGCCCGCGTCCGCTTGAACACTAAAGCTGGCTCTTTTGCCCGAATCGACTTTTTGGCTTGCGGGAGTGAGTTTGCCGCCCGATACCTGACTTGCACTGGCGGTATATTGGGTGATAGTCGGTGGCTGAACGGGTGGTGTGGTGGTGCTCGCATCCTCAGAGCCTCCCCCGCAACCGCCAATCAGTAAGGCGATGGCGGTAGATATAAGTCTAATCTCCATAGGGAGTCCTTATTATTTTGGGAATTAACAATTATGCAGCATTGTAGCGGAATAATACGGGCTAAAGTAGATAATATATTAATAAAATTTATATAAATCATTATCTTAAATTTGACGATCGTCAAATTTAAGGCATAAAAATACCGGCATTACGCCGGTATTTTTAGTGGGATTAACCCTTAGCTCTGTTGTTCACGGGCGATGGCGCGATAGCCAATATCGGTACGGAAGTACACATCATCCCAGTGGATTTCATCAACCAATTGATAAGCGGCTTTTTGTGCTGCGGTGACTGTGTTACCTAATGCCGTGGCGCAGAGTACGCGGCCACCGTTTGTGACCACATGACCGTCTTTTATCTCAGTACCAGCGTGGAAGACTTTGGCATCGTTATTACCTAGGCTTAAGCCGTCAATCACATCGCCTTTGCGATAGTCTTCTGGATAACCGCCTGCGGCCAGCACTACGCCAACGGCGGCGCGCTCGTCGTACTCAGCGGTGACTTTATCCAGCTCGCCGCGGGTTGCTGCTAAACAGAGTTCAACCAGATCTGATTTTAAGCGCATCATAATAGGTTGGGTTTCTGGATCGCCAAAGCGGCAGTTGTATTCCAGTACCTTGGCGCTACCGTCTGGTGCGATCATTAGACCTGCATACAGGAAGCCAGTGTAAACATTGCCTTCAGCCGCCATGCCATCAACCGTTGGGCGGATAACATTAGCAATCGTCCAATCGTGTACGCTTTGGGTGACCACTGGCGCAGGGGAGTAAGCGCCCATGCCGCCAGTGTTTGGACCGTGATCGGCATTATCGCGAGCTTTATGATCTTGGCTAGTCGCCATGGCAAGGATATTTTTGCCATCGACCATCACGATAAAGCTGGCTTCTTCGCCTTTTAAGAACTCTTCGATAACCACGCGTGAGCCGGCATCACCAAACTTGTTGCCCGCGAGCATATCATCAATTGCGGCATCCGCTTCGGCTTGATCTTGGGCGATGATCACGCCTTTACCTGCGGCTAAACCGTCGGCCTTGATCACCACTGGGTAACCCGTCTTGCCCGTCAGTTCACGCACGAAGGCTTTAGCGTCTTGGATTTCGGTACAGTTTTTATAACCCGCCGTTGGGATATTGTGGCGCGCTAAAAAGTCCTTAGTGAACGCTTTAGAACCTTCTAACTGTGCTGCCGCTTTGGTTGGGCCAAAAATGGGCAGACCCGCAGCGTTAAAGGCATCGACCACACCTAATACCAGCGGTGCTTCTGGGCCAACGATGGTGAGTTCGATCTGATTGGTTTTAGCAAAATCGAGCAGCGCAGGAATATCCGTCGCGCTGATGGCGACGTTTTCGATGTTGGGTTCAAGGGCCGTGCCCGCGTTACCCGGTGCAACATAGACTGTGTCTACCTGAGCCGACTGTGCCGCTTTCCAAGCTAGGGCATGTTCGCGGCCGCCGCCACCAATAACTAATACTTTCATGTTAAGTCATCCCTTTGAGTTTTAAATTCTTGTGGTTAGATTCTTAGTGCTACAGAGTGCGATAAACGAAACAGCCAGCACATGGCGTGCTGGCTGTAGGTGGCATTAGTGACGGAAGTGGCGCATGCCCGTCATCACCATGGCCATGCCGTGCTCGTCGGCCGCGGCGATGATTTCTGCATCGCGCATTGAGCCACCGGGCTGGATTATGCAGCTGATGCCCGCCGCCGCTGCGGCATCGATACCGTCGCGGAATGGGAAGAAGGCATCGGACGCCATCACAGAGTTAACCACTTCTAAGCCTTCATCGGCCGCCTTGATACCGGCAATCTTAGCGCTGTAGACGCGGCTCATTTGGCCGGCACCGACACCGATGGTCATGCCGTCTTTAGCGTAAACAATCGCGTTAGATTTAACAAACTTAGCCACTTTCCAGCAGAACATTAAGTCCTTCAGCTCGCTCTCGGTCGGTTGACGTTTAGTTACGACTTTAATGTCATCTAAGCCAACCATGCCTTGGTCGCGGTCTTGCACCAGTAGACCACCGTTTACGCGCTTGTAGTCTAAGGTCTTGGTCTTAGTATCCCATTGACCGCACTCTAACAGACGCACGTTGGTTTTCTTGGCCACTACATCGCGGGCGCCTTGGCTCACGACTGGCGCAATAATCACTTCAACGAATTGACGCTCAACGATAGCGCTAGCGGTTGCTGCATCTAACTCGCCGTTGAAGGCGATAATGCCGCCAAAGGCTGACGTTGGGTCAGTTTGGTAGGCGCGGTTATAGGCATCGAGCAAGTCTTTACCCAGTGCAACACCACATGGGTTAGCGTGTTTAACGATAACGCAGGCGGGCTCGCTGAACTCTTTCACACACTCAAGGGCGGCATCGGTATCGGCGATGTTGTTGTAAGACAGTGCCTTACCTTGCAGTTGAACGGCAGTTGCGACTGAGGCTTCGTCGATCTTAGTGTCAACATAGAAGGCCGCAGTTTGGTGGCTGTTTTCACCGTAACGCAGATCTTGCTTCTTCACTAATTGAGTGTTGAAGGTGCGTGGGAACTTTGAGTCTTCGAAGCACTCATCAGTGCTATGCGCTGGAACCATAGTGCCGAAGTAATTGGCGATCATGCCATCGTAACCCGCAGTGTGTTCGAAGGCGGCAATCGCTAAATCGAAACGGGTCGCGTGAGTCGTGCTGCCATTGTTGGCGGCCATTTCGGCTAATACGCGGTTATAGTCGGCCGCATTTACCACGATAGTCACGTCTTTATGGTTTTTCGCCGCAGCGCGCACCATAGTCGGGCCACCGATGTCGATGTTTTCAATCGCATCTTCTAAGGTGCAACCGGCTTTAGCAACGGTATCGGCAAAGGGGTAGAGGTTAACCGCAACCAGATCGATTGCATTGATATTGTTAGCAGCCATGACATTTTCATCAAGACCGCGACGCGCCAAAATGCCGCCATGCACTTTCGGGTGCAGGGTTTTAACGCGACCATCCATGATCTCAGGGTGTCCTGTATAGTCAGATACTTCGATAACAGGCACGCCGTTATCCGCTAACAAGCGAGCGGTACCGCCCGTTGACAGCAGTTCAACGCCTTGGGCGTGTAATGCTTTGGCGAATTCGAGAATTCCGGTTTTATCTGAAACGCTTAACAGCGCGCGACGAATGGGTCTGGCATTATTTGCAACAGTCATTTGGGTACAGGGTCCAGTTATTTTAGTTTCAAGGATCTTTCGGAAAACAGAACAACTTCAATCGGTTCTGCTTTCCAAAAGTCCCTTGGTCCTACTTATATTTTTTGTCCCAACGTCAGGCGCGCGTATTCTACCGTAAAACGGGATTTACGGGTGTTTTTTCTGCGCGATTTCACAATATTGATATCAGAACAAAGTGGAATGATTTTGGGGTGAAGTGTAAATTTGAAAATAGCCCTTGACCTTGGAGTAGGCTCTAAGGTTTATACTCGCTCCATCATATTGATTGTCAGTGTTGCTTGAGAAGATTCGAGTAAAACTGCAAAGGATTAACTATGTACCGAATTGGTGAGTTAGCCGATTTATGCGAGGTGAAGGCCGATACCCTCAGATTCTATGAGAAACACGGTCTACTTTCGCCTTCGAGCCGAACCGACTCTGGCTATCGGGTCTATACCGATGCCGACGCGGCTAGGCTGCGTTTTATTCTGCGGGCGAAGGCGGTGGGTTTTACCTTGAGTGAGATCAGTGAGTTGTTGTCTATCGATCTTGATAAATCCAACTGGGCCTGTGCCGATGTAAAGGGCATGGTGGACCTGAAGCTGGCGCAGGTACAGGCGAAGATAGCCGAGTTACTGCATTTTCAAACCAGTTTGCAGAGCTTGTCGGATGCCTGCTGCGGCGGGCCTCGTAGCGCCGAACATTGCTCGATTTTAGAGGCGCTGGAGTCGAGTACCGAACGAGTACGCGTTGAGCATGATCATGGTGCAGCCCATAGTGCTACAACCCTAGATAAGTCAGGGAATTAATTATGTTACTGAAGAATTTTATCGATCTGTTTTTAGATTCCGCCCCTTGGCTGCTGCTTGGCTTGATTCTGGCGGGTTTACTTAAAGTATTCGTGCCTATGGCCTGGATGCAAAAGCAGCTCGGCGGACATGGCTTTAAAACTGTGGTCAAGGCAGCGTTATTGGGCGCGCCTTTACCTCTGTGTTCCTGCGGTGTGATCCCCGCCGCCGTGGGGCTGCGCCGCTCTGGGGCATCGAAAGCGGCAACCACCTCCTTTTTAGTCTCCACTCCTGAAACTGGGGTTGACTCAGTAACGGTTTCCTACGTGTTACTCGGCCCTTTTATGGCAATAGTGCGCCCAATTGCGGCGATCACCAGTGCCATTGTTGCGGGCTTACTGGTGGGACGTGATGATGACGATGGCAAGCCAGCGGCTAAGGCCGAGGCCCTGTCAGACACGGCTCAGTTAGATAAGTCTCAGTCAGACAAGGCATTAGCTAGCGCAGCGCCTGTCGCTTCATGCTGCGCCTCAAAATCCCCGTCGCCAGAGACAGTGGTAAAAGCCGAAGCGGTAAAACGCTGCTGCGCCTCGACTAAGGCGCCTGCAATTACGCCGGTCAAATCTTCCTGTTGCGGCAGTGATAACGCGAAAGCGCCATCAACCGAACCGAAAATCAAAATGACACCTATGGCTAAGCCCAGTCTAATGGCAGCTAGTGGCCCAAGTATGGGCACTGTCGGTATGGTTAATGCGGCTAAAGTCAGTGCGGTCAAGGTTGAAAATGCTGGTTCATGCTGTGGTACTCAAACTGCCGCGCCTGAAAAAATAGTCGTAGTGAAGAAGGGCGCTTGTTGTGGTAGCTCAAGCGCGAAAACGGCTGAGAGCCATCAAGCCGAAGGCGAGAGCTGCTGTGCGTCGACTCAGGATATGGCGACTGAGTTGAAGTCTGAATCTGTGATTGCGCGTATTGGGCTTGGGCTTAAATATGCGGCGACGGATCTTGTGCGTGATACGACCCTCTGGCTGCTGGTGGGTTTATTCTTCGCAGCATTAGTACAAACCTATGTTCCTGCTGACTTTTTGGCTAAGTGGGGCGATGGGTTGCTGGCCATGCTGGTGATGGTGCTAGTGTCTGTACCTATGTATATCTGCGCAACGGCTTCGACACCGATTGCTGCGGGCTTGTTACTCGCTGGCGTGTCCCCCGGCGCCGTGCTGGTGTTTATGATGGCAGGTCCTGCAACCAATATCGCTACTTTAGGTGTAGTGACTAAGGAGCTGGGTAAGCGTGCGCTCTATGGCTATCTTGGCGGTGTGTTAGGTGTTGCCTTAATAGCTGGTGCCTTAGTGAACTATCTAGTGGCGAACTTTGGCTTTGAGGTAATGCCACAGATTGGTCATGAACACCAAATGCTACCAAGTTGGTTAGTGGCCACCTCGGGCATAGTACTGGCGTTGTTGATGGCGAAAGTGGTGTTTGAGAAGATCCCAAGAAGCTGGTTACGCCGCAGCGATTGCTGTTCATAGCGCTAACGCTAAATAAAAATCCCCAGCAATGACTGGGGATTTTTATGGTAAAGCCTAATGCGTATCGCTAGTGGCAAATAGCTTACTTGCGATGCTTAGTCGTTTGTTAGTTCGACTTCTTTGCATCGATAAACGGGAGGGTGCCCGTGGGTAAGACTGTGGTTGGTAGTTTTCCATCCCATTTCTCGGCCTTGGTCAGTTCGACAAGGTTTTGATTTTGTGCCAGAGCCTCGGCGCGGCTCTTAATCGCAGAGGCTTCTGCATCCCCTTTAATCCTAATACTTTCGGCCTCAGCCTTCGCGCGGGCGAGTTGTGAGTCTGCTTCCGCTTGCGCTTGGGTCACGGCGATTTGGGCGCTGACTCTTTCTTTCTCTAGGTTTTGCAGTTGGGTCTGTACTTCAACCTCTGCGCGCATCCTGTCTTCAACAGATTTCTCATAAGCGTTGGAGAAATCGATATTTTCAATCTGTACCGAGGTGATCTCGATTGGCCCTTTCACCGATTGGGTGATGGCATTGGTCACATCGATACCAAATTTGATCCGCTCCTGTACCACTGAAATTGCGGTGTATTTACCAAAAATGTTTTCAACTTGCGTTGGCACTTGGCGGTCGAGTAAGCGCGCCACCATGGCATCGATACTTTTGAAGTTGGCATAGACTTCTTCGACCCGATCCGGCGGTACGCTAAAGGTGACTGAAGCGTTAAGTGTCGCGGGTTGTTGGTCACGGCTATAGGCTTGTAGTGAACTGTAGCTAGTCGTGTGGGTTTGGGTTGAGATTTTTACTACGGTGTCAAACATGGGCAGTTTAAACCCAAGTCCCGGCTCTGCTGTACCAATGATCTTACCGTTACGTAGAATCACCCCGCGTTCACCTTGGTCAACCGTGTACCAACTGCCAAAGAGGGAGATAAATAGGATGAGTAAAATCACTAAAGGAATGATTTTAGATAGGCCAAAGGAACTTGGCAGGTTGAGTTCATTTTTTATCATTTAGCTTCCTTTGCTAGGGTCGTCGAGATGGGGTTGGAGTGAGCGCGGATCGTGTTGATGATTATTTATATCGAGACGAAACGGTTGCTGCAAAATGTATCTTAATGGTTAACAGCTGGCAACAATCGGGTATCTAGCTTATCAATATGTGACAGTAATATCACAACTCATCCTTACACTGTAAATCTTATTGCGAATTATTCTCACCATGGCTAGAGTCCTGAGATTCAAATTCTTCCATTGCTTTCATGCGCTTATCTTTTTATAGGATATACACCGAGCATAGGCAAATGGGCTCGAATGCTAATGCTTTGTGGTGAGAGGAAAACATCCCGTGTTGCAACTTATATCTGTGTTAGCGACGCTGTTGGCCTGCTTGTTATTTTATGTGACGAATAAGCAGCAAAAACTATTTGCAAGCTCCCTTCCTAAGCGGCCTTGGCGGTTACTCGCCTATGCTTTTGCCTTTGCCAGTTTACTCGGTTGGCTCAGTCTCTTTACCCTTAGCGCCGCGATTTTTATTTGGTTAGCCCTGTTGATGTTATTGACGGGGTTAGTGCCTTTTGTCTCACTTTTGGGGCGGAAATAACTCATGGCACGTTTAGCTGAACAGGACAAATTACAGCCTGATTGGTGGACTAAATCACTGGCGGGATTGATTTTAGGATTTACCTTAGCGCTTGGATTGGTGGGGTTATTTGCCTGGTTTGGCCCAGGCGGTATCGATGCCGATACTAAAGTGCAGTTCAACATGTGGCTGATAACGCCTATCTGGTTATTGATCTTAAGTTTTAGCTTTATGTTTAAAACCGGACTCAGGGCAATTGGCTACTTGAGCCTATTTAACATTTTGACTTATATAGTGTTATATACCTTTAGGTGACAAGGATGAAAGTTCGCAGTGATGTGTTACGGGTGTATCAGTCTATCCATATTTGGACTGGTATCATCGCCGGAATCGTATTGTTTATCGGCTTTTATGCTGGTTCGCTCACCATGTTTAAGGGGGCGATTGACGCTTGGTCAATGCCGCCAGCCCTAACTTTGCCTCAAGTGCCCGCTGACAAACTGGATGATTTAGTCGCGCAAGTGTTAGCGCAGGATGATAAGGCCAAAACCGGTTTTAGTTTGCACTTAAATGATGAACATCAATCGCCGATGACCTGGTATCAGCAGGGCTCTGAGCGTGAACTCAGCATGAGTCACCAGCTTTGGCATGCCAGCCTTGATGACAATGGGCAGCTACTGACACAGTTAAGTACGCCCAGTGAGTTGGCTGAGCTGATTGACCAATTACATCGCACCGCGGGGATTGCCGGTGAGGTCGGCCACGATCAAGCGGGTGTCTATGTGTTGGGGATAGCCGCCGTTTTATACTTCTTGGCGCTGGTTTCTGGGGTGATTTTCTTACTGCCTACCTTAACTAAAAGCTTTTTCGCCCTACGTAAAGATAAGGGCGAAAGCCGTTTCTGGCTCGATGCCCATAATTTAGTCGGTATTACCAGTCTGCCATTTCATTTAGTGATTAGCCTTACCGTAATAGTGTTTGCCTTCCATGATCAGCTTTACGATGGGCTTAAGCAGGTGGTTTATGGCGAAAAACCACTGTTTACCCAACCTGCACCCGACAGAACGCCCTATACACTTGCCGATTTGCCAAAGGTCACCACTGTGTTAGCAAAGGTGCAGCAAATCGCCCCTGACTATCAAGTGCATGAAATGAGCTTTATGAACTTGGATAATCCCCGTGCGACCTTGCGCTTGGGGTTATATAACCCCAATGGTTTTATGCGTGGGCCTGTCACTGATTATTTATATCTGCATCCCTATAGCCTCAAGGTATCCAACAGCACGATTGACCAAAGTGACAAGGGGATTTGGGCTAGAACGGTCGCAGTATTCTTTGGATTACACTTTGGCAGTTATGGTGGCGATCTCGGGCGCTGGGTGTATTTCTTCTTAGGTTTGAGCGGCGCTTTTTTATTTTACAGTGGCAACTTGCTGTGGCTGGAAAAACGCCGTAAAAAGCAGGCCAGTGAACAAACCCGTGCTTGCCGTTTAATGGCCAGTGCCACAGTGGGGATTTGCTTAGGCTCCGTTGCCGCCTTAACGATAAGTATGTTGCTGGGTAAATGGTTTTACGCGCATGTGAGTAATATTAACCACGTCTATTTGTGGCTGTATTATCTGGTGTTTGGCTTGCTGGTGATTTACGCCTTTTGGCGTGGTGCAGCCAAGGCGGCGCTGCTGATTTTGCCTTTGTGCGGCTTGGCTACATTGGCGATGCCAATCACGTCTTTAGTTGCGTTAATCGTGCCAAGTTTAGGTTTATGGGCGCCTTATTCTGCGGCAACGTTAGGCGTCGATCTGGTGGCGTTAGCCTTTAGTGGAGTGTTCTTTTATGGTTACAGACTTACTCGCTATCGGGTGCTTAATGGGCCGCAGGACAGTGTCTGGGCCATTCCCGCCACAGTGCCCGTGGCAGAATTAACCCAGCAAACATCGTAATAACAATGGGCGCCGTTATCGGCGCCCATTGTTATTTATCGGATGCAGATGACTCAACATTAACGGCCCTGGACTAAGCCTTCGCTGCGGGTAGGCGAGCTTTACTTCGGGCCAGTAAGTGCGCACTGAGGTAGCAAGCCGTGACTAAAAAACTTGCGGCTAAATACAGTGGTAAGCCATGTTCTACATCATCGAAACGACTGGCGGCAACCGGACCAATAACCGAACCCACAGAATAGCTGAGCAACATAATCTGAGTGGCGGAGACGATTTGGCTGCTAGGTAAATGATCGCATGCCAGACTGATGGCGATGGGATAGAGAGCAAAGGCGCAGGCGCCGAGTAACACAAAACCCAACCATAATCCCACAAGCGATGTTTGCATCAGTAACAACAGCGCCGCAGCACCCACTAAGCAAAAGGCGGTCATCAACACACTCTTTTGAATGCGGGGAGATAAATAGCTCACTAAGGGCTGGACTATCATGCCGCCCAAGATAATTAGCGCCATAAATTGCCCGGTTTGCTGGGCAAAACCCATGTCTCGCGACACATACACAGGCAATAAGCCGTAGATGGGGCCTAGTAATAATCCCGAGACTAAACAACCGACCACGGCGGGTTTACTTAAGGTTTTTAGGTCGGAAAGGGCAATAGCGTGTTGTTCACTGGACTGTGGTTGGCCACGTTTAACCAACAGTGCAGGTAAACTGGCGGCGGCCAGCAAACCTATTACCACCAAGTAGGGTAAATTACCCGTGGTACCTAAATAATCTACGGCGAGTTGCCCAATGGCGGTGCCACCGTAGAGGGCGGTCATATATAAACCTAAACGTTTTGCCCGTTGTTTTTGGGTATCGGCCATCAGTAACCAGGATTCAACTACCACAAAAATCCCCGCCACGGCGATGCCGGCAATCAAGCGTGCTGCTAACCAAACACTGCTCTGTGGCAGCAAAATCATCACTACAACGCTGCACAGTAAGATATTTAAGAACAAAATAAAGGCCTTACTGTGCCCTATGCGGCTGACAATCGGTGCAATACAAGGTGCGCCCAGTAATAAGCCGAGGTAGAAAATACTCGCCAGCCAAGGTGCAAGATCAAGGCTCAAATCAAAGTAAGTGAGCGAGAGTGGGATCAAACTCATCAAGTAGCCTGACGCTAAAGCAAATAGACTAAGTCCTGCCACTGGAACAAAAAGCCCTGGCTTTTGATTGGGTTGAGCTAACAGCATATTTTCCACAAGCGGTACCAAAACAGGTAAAAAAATAAACAGAAGGCACGATTACGGTCGCGACTCTAGGCTGGATTGCTGACGGGGTAAAGTGAGTTAGATTGACTGAGATGGTGAATAATATTTGTGTTTATTATTCATATAGATATTGAAGTTTAAATGTTATTGGTTTGGGTGAAAAAGCAACATGCAACGCGTTGTTTGGTGATCACTTACTTATCAGAACGAACAAAATCTAATCTCGAAATATTAACACGCTCTAGTGCTCATAAGCTTTGTTATTAGCGATGAAAAGTCAGTGGGATGATTATCTGGATGTTATGCAATTAATTAGCATTTTATATTGTTAAAAATTAATATCAAATTAAGGCTTTTATCACTTTGAATTACACTGTGATTTGATCTTTGTCACAGTTTTAAATATTTATTTAGTTACAGCTTTATCAAGCTTTTGCAGTATTTTTATCCGTTTGAAAGTTTTGTTCATCACTTAAGATCAAAAATAGGTGGTTTTTATCGCGAAAATGGGTTTTTTGCGTTTTAAGTCTTAGCATTTTGTTGTTGCCATGTAGCTAAAGTACAAAATAAACTGCTTTTACTAGTGTGACCTATGCCCTAAATTTGCTAGAAAAAATAATGGTATGAAGGTAGTAGTCACCATGTCCTTAACGCAATCAACGTCGGTTCCCCCTAATCATTCGCCCGCCAATACTGGGCTTGAAAAGAAAAATATGCTGGTCTTAATGGCGGATATTGTGCTGCTATTTGCACTGTATTACGGATTACCCTTTGAGCAGGGAGTGAATACGGGGCTTGCGATTTTAGTCTTTGCAGCCATTCTGTGGTTAACCGAAGCGATTCATATCAGTATTACTGCGATTTTAGTGCCTATTTTGGCGGTATTCTTTGGGGTATTTGAAACTAAAGAGGCCATGAGTAACTTTGCCAATCCAATTATCTATCTATTTTTCGGTGGTTTTGTGCTTGCAGCTGCATTGCACAATCAAAAGATTGATACCTTAATCGCGCAAAAATTACTGCTGGCCTCTAAAGGCAAGCTGAGTATTGCCTGCTTAATGTTGTTTGGGGTAACTGCGCTGCTGTCGATGTGGATCAGTAATACCGCAACCACGGCAATGATGCTGCCACTGGCACTGGGAATTTTGCAGCAATTAGATCGTAAAACCTATCACAGTACCTATGTGTTCCTATTATTGGGGATTGCCTATTCCGCTAATATCGGCGGTATTGGTACTTTAGTCGGCAGTCCGCCCAACGCGATTGCCGCAGCGCAGGTGGGGTTAAGTTTTAGCGATTGGCTAAAATTTGGCATTCCAACCGTGATCTTAATGCTCCCTATGATGCTCATTGCGCTCTATTGGTACTTTAAGCCAGACTTGTCGGCTAAATGCGAGCTTGCACTTGAAGATCAAAAGCTCACGTTCCAAGGAAAACTGACGCTGGTTATTTTCCTTGCGACCGTATGTGGCTGGATTTTCAGTGTGCCGTTGGCAAAAGCACTTGGCGGAATAACTCAGTTTGATACCGTCGTTGCACTCGGTGCTGTGGTATTACTGGCGGGGCTCGGTTTAGTTGGTTGGAAGAAGATTGAATCGACTACCGACTGGGGCGTGTTGATTTTATTCGGTGGCGGTTTGACCTTGAGTGCCGTGCTCAAAACTACCGGTACCAGTGTGTTCCTCGCGCACTGGATGACGGATATTTTTGGCAGCACCCATATGTCGCTGTTTGTGTTTGCGGTGATCGCCTTTGTGGTAATGCTAACCGAATTTGCCAGTAATACCGCGAGTGCGGCGCTGTTAGTGCCTGTATTTGCGGCGATTGCCGAAGCATTGGGGGTATCCCCCGTCATGCTATCCGTGCTAATTGGTATTGCAGCTTCCTGCGCCTTTATGTTGCCAGTGGCGACGCCGCCTAACGCTATTGTTTACGGCTCTGGCCATATCAAGCAGTCGGAAATGGTGCGAGTGGGCATGATAGTTAACTTCCTCAGCATGATAGTGCTGGGCATTATTGCTCACACCTTCTGGGAAGTGTAATCGCCTCTGATTCATCCAAATAATAATACCCAGCTTAGCTGGGTATTTTTATGGGCGAAGGACACATTAACTATAACGTTTTAACCATTGATCGAACGCTGGCTTAGGTAAGGCGCCGGCTTGCTGCGCGAGGAGTTGTCCCTGCTTGAAAATCATTAAGGTAGGAATGGAGCGTATATTAAATTGAGCCGCAAGGGCTTGTTGTTCTTCAGTATTGATTTTACCGAAGCGGAATCTTGGCTCCCATACTTTTGCGGCCTCAGAAAATATAGGCGCAAAACTCTTACAGGGACCGCACCAGCTGGCCCAAAAATCAACAACTAAGGGCAACTCTGATTTATGGGCATGATTGATAAAATTGGCACTTGTGAGTTCAATCGGAGCCGCCGCAAACAGATTCTGTTTGCATTTGCCGCAGGTCGGCTGCTCAGTTAACCGCTCTTGGGGCACGCGGTTTAAGGTGTCACAGTGGGGGCAAGCGATAATCATAATCTGGCTCCTAAGCTCGGGGATGATCTAGATATGGGGTTGAATAAGTGGAATTTAAAGGAGGATAGGATCAAGCAAGATTGGTATAAGCCACAAAATCCCCACTGCACGCCGACAAGTAGGAGTGCCGATGTTAGAATAAGCACTTTGATAAATCACTGTGTTAAGTGAAGAGTAAGAGATTAATTAAATGACTGAATTAGAAATAATCGATCTGGTTGTCGGTGATGGAAAAGAGGCCGTAAAAGGCGCGTTGATCACTACCCAATACCGCGGTTTTTTGCAAGATGGTACGCAGTTCGATTCCTCCTATGACCGTGGTCAGGCATTTCAATGTGTGATTGGGACTGGCCGAGTGATTAAAGGTTGGGACCAAGGGATTATGGGGATGAAAGTGGGCGGCAAACGCAAGTTATTGGTGCCAGCTCATTTAGCCTACGGCGAGCGCCAAGTTGGGGCTCATATCAAACCCAATTCTGATCTCACTTTTGAAATCGAATTGCTTGAAGTGCTGACTCGCGACTAAGTATGACAAGATAGTAAGACTCTGTATAAGCTCGATAGGGCGAGTATGATCTAGGGTCTTCTCGTCCTCCTCACTATGTCACTTCGGCATTGTTTGTTTTACACTGGACGAGGTTTCCCCACGTTAAGGAAAGAGATTTTTCTGTGGCATCGGATACGGCAGCAGAACAGATTAAGCAACTTCAGGCCGAAATTGCTCAGCTTAAACGTGAAAACGCTCAATTAACGGCGTTGAATCGTCGTGCCGAAGAGAAACTATTCGCCGCCCTTGATGGCAATGGTTTGTGCTTATGGGAACAGCATATTCCAAGTGGGAATTTAACCATTTTCAATATGCGCTGGGGCGAAATGCTCGGTTTTAGCCCCGATGAGTTAGCAGCCCATGTTGATATCTGGAAAAGCAAATTACACCCAGAAGATAAAGACTGGGTAATCCAAGCCTTTGAAGATCATGTGAATGGCAAGGCCGATTATTACCAGGCCGTGCACCGAATGCTGCATAAAGATGGCAGCGTTACTTGGGTGTCGGATCGGGGCCGCATTGTAGAACGTTTACCTGATGGTACACCGCTGCGGATGATGGGCAGCCATATCGATATCACCCAAGAAAAGCGTTATGAACTCGATTTAGCGCTACTTGCCCATAGCGACCCACTTACCAACCTGATGAATCGCCAAGCTATAGCCAAGGCCTTCGATGAGTGCTTGCAGCCCGGCATGAGTGGTGCGTTATTTTTTATCGATCTTGATGGTTTTAAAGCCTTAAATGACCGTTACGGCCATAAATTTGGCGACAATTTATTAGTGTACGTTGCAGATTCTTTGGTCGCTCATTCGGGGGAGCAAGCGAAGATCGCACGGTTGGGTGGTGATGAGTTTGTGATCATACTGCCATCCACCGAGATTGAATCATTAAGCATGCTTGCACAATCCTTGCTTGATGTTTATCGACAGGTTTTTTTACTTGAAGGTCATGAAGTGGCGATTGGACTGAGCATCGGCATTGATATTTTTAGTGATGGTGATAGTTTTGCTGAAAGTTGCGAGCGTGCAGACGCCGCCATGTATCGCATTAAACATCAAGGGAAAAACGGCTACAGCTTCTCTCGTTAAGAGTATTATTGAGCGCTAATGGGCAGCATCGCGCCTTGCTTGCGCGTCTCTATAAAGTGATATTTCACTGCTCACAACTCCATACCTCAACAGCGGCATCTTGCTTATTTGGAGGGCCAAGCCAATGACTCATGGCTTGGCATTGCACTTTACCTGAGGCGTTGGCGAAACACAGCTCAAAATCTCCCGCTTCGGGGGTGCGACCTAAGCGTAATTTGGGCAGCACGGGCAGCTTAGGCTGATAATGCCAACTTCCATTGTTAAACACCGCATCATCTGGGATTTCCATACCCGCACCTGTGCCTTTTACTCTGGCTTCAACTAACGCTAAGCCTTGCGGTGTGAGCTGATAGTCTTCTTCCCAGCGGATTTTTTCGATGCTGTGGTTCCAGGCCAAAGTAAAGTGCTCTGTGGGCACTTGTGCCCACAGTGTGCCAGCTAGGCCTAAACATAGACCTAGCATGCTATTGCCTTACCTTTGCATAAAATTCCAAAACATTACCCCTGCTCGGCAAGACGTTTCAGTTTGCGGGCTCTGAGGCTGTGCTGCACGATAAACAGTAGCGCCAGTCCAAAGCCAATTTCATCACTGAGCGGGGTGGCAAGGATCAAACTGGCTCCAGCGAGGAAGCCGATAACCCGTTCCCACCAATAGAGTTTTTGCAGCAGGTAGCCGGTAAAGACCACTCCCCAAATCCCAATCGCGACAGTGACTTTGATCAGCACATAAATAGTGGCTAACCAGCTATCGCTTTGCAGCATTAGTGCGGGGTCATAAACCGCCATAAAGGGGATCACAAAGCCTGCGATAGCAATACGAATCGCCCACAAACTGATCTTAAGCCCCGACTCCTTTGCAATCGGCGCGGCCGCAAAACAGGCTAAGGCAACGGGTGGCGTTAAGTCAGCCATAATTCCAAAGTAAAACACAAACATATGGGAGACGATCAGCGGCACGCCTAAATCCAGTAACGCCGGTGCGGCAATTGAGCTGGTAATAATGTAGTTAGGGATGGTGGGTATTCCCATGCCTAATACCAGACAAGTGAGCATAGTTAATACTAAGGATAAGAATAGGTTATCCTGCCCTACAGCGAGAATATAGCTGGCAAAAGTAGAGGCTATCCCCGTGAGCGAGACAATACCGATGATCACTCCCACTAAGGCGCACGCAATCCCAACTGGTACGGCATGGCGTGCACCTTCGACCAATGCATGTAAGCAAATGGTCAGAGTATCTTTACCGCCCTTGATAAACCAACAGATGGCCACGAGTATGGCAATGACTCCAAATACCACGCCAATCCCCATCTGGAAGAAGCCCGCGCACAGCACGCCAAGGGCAATCCAAAAGGCAAAACGCAGGGCATTAGAAGGCAGGCGCAGCACAATGGCTGAGCCTAAGATCACTATTGAGGTCAGCGCTAAACCGACCATGCCCGAGAACAGCGGTGTTCTGCCAGAAAACAGTAAATAAACCAAAATAAACAACGGAATAAGCAGATACCAACGCGCTTTAACCGCAGCCCAAGGATCGGGACACTGATCTTTGGGCAAGCCACAAAGATTGGCGCGTTTGGCTTCTAAATGCACCATCCAAAAAACGGAGCAAAAATACAGTAACGCTGGCAGTAAGGCCGCTTTGGCGATTTCAATAAACGGCACGTTAATGGTTTCGGCCATGATAAAGGCCACCGCGCCCATAATCGGCGGCATGATTTGGCTACCCATACTGGAGGTGGCTTCAACACCACCGGCAAAGGCGGGACGGTAACCAAAGCGTTTCATCAGTGGAATGGTAAATTGTCCAGTGGTCACCACGTTGGCGACGCCCGATCCTGTGATTGTTCCCATCATCGCCGAGGAAACTACGGCCACTTTTGCTGGGCCACCCAGTTTATGGCCGAATAAGCCCATCGCAAAATCGGTAAACAAACGGATCATTCCCGCCTGCTCTAAAAAGGCGCCAAATAGAATAAACAGGAAGATATAGGTTGCCGACACATAGGTTGGGGTGCCGTAGAGCCCCTCGGTGCCAAAGGATAACTGGTTGATAATTTGGTCAACGCCATAGCCGCGGTGCATTAAGTCGCCGGGGAGGTATTGGCCGAATAAGCCATAGGCTAAGAAAATACAGCAAATGATCGGTAATGCCCAACCCATCACTCGTCGCGCGGCCTCAAACACTAAGACAATCAACACCACGCCAATCACCATATCGGCATCGGTTAATTCACCCGAACGTTGGATCAGATCGGCCTCAAAAATCCATTGATAGGCGGCCGTTGCCATGCCCGCAAGGCCAAGCAACCAAGCTAAGGGTTGCCAAGGTCGAGCTTTGCCCACGGCGGGATAACTTAAAAAAACCACTAAAAGTAAAAAACCAACGTGGGTTGCCCGTAGCACTTGGGTCGATACGGGGTGAAATGCGGCGGTAATGATTTGAAAAATGGAGAAAATAAGTGCCGTATAAAACAGCGCTTTGGGCCAGTCACTGGTGCTTGCACCTAGGCCTTGTTCGGAATCGCTCATATTTATGCCTCACAGCATTAGACAACAGAGGGCGACGCAGCACTTGGGGAATCGCCCAAGTGCTGAGTTGGAAAAGGGTCGCTCAGATTGAGGTTACACCCTTAGAGTGCGCCAACTTCTTTGAAATAACGCTCCGCACCTGGGTGCAGCGGCGCTGGCAGATTTTTGGTCGCTTTGTCTAATTGAATCGCTTTTGCCGCTGAGTGCGCATTACCGAGACGATCTAAATGTTCAAACATCAGTTTGGTCATCTGATAGGCTAAATCGTCCGACACTCCCGCTTGAGTGACAAATAGGTTTTGAATCGCAACCGTTGAGACATCAGCAGTTTGACCTTCGTAGGTCGATGCGGGGATGACTCCATGCTGATAGGCAGGATTATTAATTTTGAGGATCACATCTTCGGGGACTTCAACAAAGTTGATTGGCATCGTCGCAGCTAAATCACGGATCGCCGCCATCCCTAAGCCCGAGGATTGTAAGGTTGCATCTAACTGACGGTTTTTAATCAGCTCAACGGATTCAGCGTAAGGTAAAAACTCAACCTTGCCCATATCCTCATAGCTTAAGCCAGCCGCTTTGAAGATGGCGCGAGCATTGAGTTCAGTACCCGACTTAGGTGCACCGACAGAAATACGTTTACCTTTTAAATCAGCTAAGGTTTTAATGCCAGATTCTTTACTCGCCACTATTTGAATATAGTTAGGGTAAGCGGCTGCGAGTACACGCACTTTATCTAACGGTTTTTTAAAGCCTGCATCGGCATCGCCTTGATAGGCCGCAGCCACTGAATCACCTAAGGCTAAGGCCAGCTCACCACGACCGGCTTGCAGCAAGTTGAGGTTTTCAACCGAGGCTTTTGTGGCTTGTACTGAGGTCTTCGCGCCTTCAATACCTGTACCATAAAGTTGCGACAGTGCCACACCAATCGGGTAATACACACCACTGGTACCACCGGTCAGAATATTGATAAAGGCTGGTGCGGCCGCCATCGTGGCTGCACTGAGTGAGAGGGTTAAAGCGGCGCCCACGGCGATAAAACGTTTGTTGATTTTCATGCTTAAATATCCTTATTTTTTATTGTGTTATATAGGTTAAGAACAATAGATATCATTGATTATTTATTTTAGTATCAGACCTTATATACCTAAAACTGTTCAAAATACAAGCTTTAACACGCCTTTCGATACAAGCTAGACAGTGAGTTTTTACGGCTAATGTGCCGAGTTAATCAGTGTAACCATGAGTCGATAATGCGTAGATTACATCTGCATCTAGGAATATATCGGTAAGTGTGTTGCGTTCAGAATGTGTGGATTTGGGTGAAGAAAACCATAGCAAAATGCTCAAGCATTGTAGATATTGCTTTAGTCTAGGTAAGATCCTAAATAAAGGCGTTCTAGCTTATTAATATTAAAAAAATCATTATGTTAGCTTTTTTGTGTTTGCGAAATAAATTATCGTTAAGTGGGTGAGAATAAAAAACGGGCTAATAAAAAGGGCTAACCGTAGTTAACCCTTAATCAAGATATTGGAAGCGCACCCTAAAGTGTCACAATATTACTTAACGTTATCGAGGAGGCCTTTAGTCGCGTTTTTGGCGTGCTTTGCAGCGCGTTTTTCCTTGATCGACATTAACGGCTTTTTCTTGGCCTCTTTGCGATTTTTTTGCTCTTTACTCATAGTTAACTCCATGTACTTTCAGTGGTTGTTCATCAGGCTAATCATGTAAGCCATTTGCGTAAAACCCGTTCCATGATGTCCTGATTAAAGCGAAACGTTTAAACTCGAATTACACCATTTTTTAAATCACAACTATTTAAAACGATTGGTAATTTATTTGAATTTGTTTGCCTCTCTGAGCTGTACTCGCAAAATAATCTTATCACCGAAATCCTAAGGAAGATCCACTCGCTGCTTAGAATAATTCACGCTAATGCTAGTGCTAATCTGTATATAAAATATGCGGTTCAGAACACGGTATTTACACATTTCATTACCTTACCTGCGAGTCGATTTTCCCAGTATACCGCCGAGTAATCCGCGTAAAATTTGTTTTCCGAGTTGATTACCAACGGTTCTTGCCGCTTGTTTCGACAAGGTTTCGGCTAATCCTTGGCGGCGTTTATTACCAAAGATAAGCTCGCTAAACCAGCCTTGCTCAGCTGCTTTGGTCGTTGGCGTACTGGTTGTTTGCGCAGTACTGCTGCCATTCGTTTGTTCGGTATGACGTTGATTCAGTCGCTCATAGGCGGATTCACGATTGACTAAGGTATCGTATTTACCACCAATCGGACTCTGATGACGGATAGCGGTTAACTCTTCGGTCGTGGCTGGCCCCATCCGGCAGCGTGGTGGTGCTATTAAGGTGCGCTCAACCATAGTCGGCACACCTTTATCGGCAAGGGTTGACACTAATGCTTCGCCCACGGCGAGTTGTGAAATTACCTCGCTGACCACCAATTTAGGATTCGATACAAAGGTTTCGGCTGCGGTTTTAACGGCTTTTTGATCCCTTGGGGTATACGCCCTGAGGGCATGCTGGATACGATTGCCGAGTTGACCGAGAATTTCATTGGGAATGTCGTCGGGAAATTGCGAGCAGAAATACACCCCGACGCCCTTGGAGCGGATAAGCCGCATAATTTGCTCTATGCGTTTAAGCAAACTTGCTGGGCAGCCCTCAAATAATAGGTGTGCCTCATCAATAAAGAAGACTAATTTAGGTTTATCGAGATCGCCGACTTCGGGTAAATTTTCAAAGAGTTCTGATAGCAGCCATAGTAAGAAGCTGGAATAGAGGTTAGGGGTGAGGATTAGTTTATTGGCGGCTAACAGGTTGATAATGCCGCGCCCTTGCAAGTTAGTGCGCATCAAGTCTTCGAGTTGAAGTGCAGGTTCGCCGAAAAAGTCTTTGCCACCATCGCGTTCTAAGCCGAGGACAGAGCGTTGAATCGCAGCGAGGGACTGGGCGCTGATAAGCCCATATTTGGCGGAGATGTCTTTGCGCTCATCGGCCACTAAGTTGAGCATGGCGCGCAAATCGTCGAGGTCGAGTAACAATAAACCTTGGTCGTCAGCCAGTTGAAACACTATGTCTAAAATGCTGCTTTGGGTGTCATTGAGCTCGAGAATGCGCCCGAGTAAGGTCGGCCCCATTTCACTCACGGTTGTGCGTAATGGATGACCTTGCTCTCCTGCCAAATCCCAGCAAACGACGGGGTTTGCCTCGGTTTGATAATCTACTATCCCGATTTCTGCCGCCCGCTTCAATAGCTTATCGTTTGGTGTGCCTGCAACACCGAGTCCTGAAATATCGCCTTTGATATCAGTAAGAAAGACGGGTACACCTTGGCGGGAAAAGCCTTCGGCTAGCGTCATCAGCGAAACGGTTTTGCCTGTACCTGTAGCGCCAGCGATCAGTCCGTGGCGGTTGGCATATTTAAGATTTAAGTGAACCTGTTGCTCACCTTTACCTAAGAGTAGAGTATTCAAGCGCAGTCCTTGTCTTAATTAACGCCCCAAGGTGAACCAAGGGGGAGTTGGTCATGGGTGGATAAAAAAACATCACTCAGTGTTTGCTTTTCGTGGATCTGTGTCAATATCGTTGAGCACATAATCGATACAGCTCAAGTAAAGCTTGGCAATGTTAGTTTGGCTAAGTGTAGTTATTTTGTAGCATTTGTTGCGGAGCCGAAGATGAAAACCCCATTGATTATGTTAGTCTTGTCCACATTATTATTGACCTCTGGCTGTGCTGAGCTAGCCTGTTCCGCCCGGACGGATGTCGACCCCTATGAACCCATGCTAGATAAACAGCGCTGCGTGGATGAGGCGGATAAGCAGTTAACTGCCCATGAAAAAGCCAAAAAGGCTGAAGAGGAACAACAGCTTAAACAAGCTGTGGATCGGGCGATTCAACAACGTCAATAGCAAGGATTGGTATGAAGGGAGCGGGAGGAACACAGGGCGGTATTGGCCAGTTTTTTATTGGACTTGCCATGATGTGTGCAGGATTCTATCTGTTATTCAATGCGATACAGGTAAGTTCCAGTTTTGGGCTAGGTTACGGCCTCTACCGCATGAATGCCTTTGGACAGGGATTATCGATCACCACAGGTATGGTGATGCTGCCGTTTATCCTCGGGATAGTGATGGTGTTTTTTGATGCCAAGACTAAGCTCGGTTGGCTGCTTACCTTAGGCTCCTTAGTCGCCTTAATTGTCGGCGTGATCAGCTCGATTCAGTTTCACTTTAAAGCCATGTCGGCCTTCGATTTGATCGTGATTTTAGTGTTAGCCTTTGGTGGGCTCGGGCTGTTTTTGCGCTCGTTAAAAGCGGCGCCTACTGAGCAGAATGATCCCAAATAACGGCTAAACTGAAATGTCTATTGCATACCCATAGCCGAGGAAATCTAATGCGTTGGCGTGACAGTGATCGCAGCTCCAATATCGAAGACAGACGAGACCAACAGATGGCGTCGGCGGGTGTGCCCAGCGCGCTCTTGCTTAGGTTATTGCCTTTTCTGCTGCAAACTAAAATCGGCCGAGTGGTATTGCTGCTGGGCGGGTTATATTTTGCGTTTCAATATGTTACCGGCGGATTATCCCTCGAACCGAGTAATCAAGCGGGCTTTAGTCAGTCACAATCGGCCAGTAATACCGCGGCTCAAGATGAAAATGCCCAGTTTGTAGCGGCGATTCTCGGCACGACTGAAACCGTTTGGAATCAGTTGCTACAGGGGCGATATATCGAACCTAAGCTAGTGCTTTATCGCAACATGACCTCAACCGGATGCGGTTTGGGCCAGGCGCAATCTGGGCCTTTCTATTGCCCCGCAGACGGCAAAGTGTATATCGATTTGAGTTTTCTTGAGGAGTTGAAAAAACTCGGGGCGCCGGGGGATTTCGCCTTTGCCTATGTAATTGCCCACGAGGTCGGTCACCATGTGCAGAACCTACTCGGCACCAGCACTAAAGTGCGTCAGGCGCAGCAAGCCGCTGGCAAGGCGCAGGCCAATCAATTGAGTGTTGCCCTCGAATTGCAAGCCGACTGTTATGCTGGCGTGTGGGGGCATTATGTCGACAGGCAGCTCAATCTGCTCGAAGCCGGAGATGTAGAAGAGGGCATCGCTGCTGCGAGTGCCGTGGGGGACGATCGCCTGCAAAAAATGGCTGGCCGAGCCGTACAACCCGAAGCCTTTACCCATGGTAGTTCGGCTGACAGAGTGAAATGGTTTAATATCGGCTTTGCCTCCGGCAAACCTGCCAGCTGCAATACTTTTAATAGCAAATAGCAAATAGCAAATAGCAAATAGCAAATAGCAAGCTGGTAATCGCGCCAACGTAGGATGGGTAGATGGCATTTGAAGATAGGTTTCGGCTCAGTAGTCATGCAGTGATCACCAATGAATTAGGGCAAGTGCTGCTGCTCAAAGCGAACTATGGCAATTTTGCTTGGGGTTTACCCGGTGGCGCCTTAGAGCTTGGAGAGACCATTCACGAGGCCTTGCTGCGCGAATGCCAAGAGGAGTTGGGATTAGAGGTGAACATTCACTATCTTAGCGGCGTTTATTATCACAGCGCCTATCAATCCCAAGCCTTTATTTTTCGTTGTGAGTTTGCATCTGCCGATGCGCTGATTCGCTTAAGCCATGAGCACTCAGAGTTTGCCTTCCATGATATCGACACGCTTAGCGCGGTTCAGCAGCAAAGAGTTAGAGATTGTCTTAATTTCAACGGTGTTGTCGTGAGTGCGAAGTTTTAAGGCTTTGCCAGTAAGTATCTACAACAATAAAAAGAGACAGCAATGAAACTCGGTCGTAACGATCCTTGCCATTGTGGCAGTGGTAAAAAGTTTAAACGTTGTTGTATGAGCAGCGTTTCCCAGCAACATGCCCAAGTGTTCGATGATGTTGAGGCCATGTTGGCAATGAACCCAAATTTGAGCCTTGATGAACTCAACGCAGCTTTACAACACAAAGTTCAGGATCGCAATAATCAACCTCATCCCGATTTTTGTGGCGTAACACCAACACAAATGGCCAATTGGCTTTATGCGCCGTTTGAGCAATTACAGTGGGTGAAAATCAGCACACCAGACGATCTTTCAACCAGTCCGGTGATGCGTTATCTAGCACTAATTCTTGATGAGGCCATGGCACAAGAAGGCTCATTCAAAGCCACAAGTAAAGGCAACTTACCGGCTAAGTTGGTTAAGCAGGCCTGTGAGTTATTACCTGAGTTTACCGTTGCTCAGTTTCCAATAAATATTAGCAGCAGTGAGTTTGCGGGCAGTAACGAAGAGAAATTCAATGCCTTGCACTACACCCGAGTGTTAGCCGACATTTGCGGTATTATTTACCTTCGTAGTGGCCGTTATCACGTTAAAAAGTCAGCGCAAAAGCAGTATCAAGCTCTAGGCATACAGGCATTTTTTAAACCTATGTTAGAGGCTGCCATCGGCAAATATAACTGGGGCTATTTGGACGGTTTTGAGTTTGATGTCGACTTACGAACCTTTTGGTTATTTATGTTGTGGCGCCTACAAGGTCATCACAGTGTAGAAAAGCTGGTGAAAGAGGTGATGACAGCTTTCCCTGATTTATTGCTGGCATTCCCTACGGATGATTACTTCTCGCCAGAAAGAAGTTTAAGCATGCTCATCGAATCAAGATTTATTGAGCGATTTTTACAGTTTTGGGGATTTTTGATCATTGAGCCAAGACGTTACAAAGGCGCTGAACCGATCGGCAGAGTTGTTAAGGTACAGCCTTTGTTAAAACAAACTTTTCAATTCACCATTAACGCATAGCAAGGCCATCGTGAGCGAATATCAATACTATAAATTCGAGCGTCTGGATGGTTACTTAGATGCTAAGGCGCGCCAAGCACTCAGAACCATTTCAAGCCGTGCGGACATCACTGCTACGTCCTTTCAGGTGTATTACACCTACAGTGACTTAAAGGCGGAACCTTCTACGCTGATGTTAAAATACTTCGATATCGGGTTTTACTATGCCGATTGGGGCTCAATCGATGTATACATCAAGTTACCTGCCGGAACGATCCCTGAAGCGTTGCTTGCCTTTTCAAGCGATGGGCTTCATGTACATCAAAGCGATGAGTGGCAACTGCTGATTTTTTCCATCGAAGAGTATGGCGAGTATTTTGACGATGAACAGGCTGACGACTTTTTCCAGCATTTAGCTGGGTTACGTAGCGAGTTAATCCACGGGAATTGGTGTCTTGTGTACTTTATGTGGCTCAAAGCGTTTGATTGTAATGAAGAACCTGAAGAAATACCGTTAATTCAATACGATTTTGAGCATCTCAGTGAAGAGGTGCAGACGTTTGCGGCGCTGTATGATATTCCGTTAGCATGGGTTAAGGCACTTGCGATGGTGCTGAACGAACAACCAAGTCACCAAGCCAAACAAGCCCAATTTCAGTTTGATGCGTGGCTGCATAATCTCACGGATGCGGAGAAAGACACGCTATTACGCACGCTGTTTGAGCAAGGCCAGCTAACCCGTCACCAAGCCTTAGCACTGACGCGAAAAGAATCGGCCAACACCGACGAAATCTATCAATACTGGTTAACCCCCGACCTGATTTCCCCTTTCATAGAGCAAGCGCAAAGCCAATTACAGCAAGAGCAAGCTGAGGCGCTCGCAAAAAAATTAGCCATCGAAAAAGCGGAAAAAGAGAAGATGTTGACGGATATCTACAATCAGCGTGAGCACAGCTGGCAGCAAGCACAAGAGCAAGCGAATCGCACCTGCGCCAGTGGCTATGATGAGGCAGCACGCTATTTGCATCAGCTGTTTGAGGCCTATCAGTTTAAAGCGGATAACGTGGCGTTTGAGCAACGTTTTAAGCGCTTTGTTGTGACTAATAATGGTCGTAAAGCGCTGTTAAACCGGTTAAGTGATTTGCTTTAAATAATGGGGTTACAGACAGGCCAAGCGTTGTTAGCAAAAAATATCGTTCAGTTTTGATTGGCTGAAAGCTTGTATGCCCCTTAGGTCTACAGATTGTTACTCATAAAGTCACTTTGCGTAGACCTCGGGATGCTAAGCAACTCTCTTTACCATCTCTGTGGTAAATACTGGGTGAAATACAAAGGCATTACAATATTGGTTTGTTCTAACGCCGATGAGCCTTGTGTGCCAGTTAACTTAAAGGTTTTACTTGGAGCACATTTTTCAACGTAGGATGCCAACGATTTGGCTCTGGTACGTTTGCCACTTTTGACTTCAACAGGGATGATATGGCCTTCATCGGTTGCCAAAATAAATTCGATTTCGGCGCGGGCGTCATTCCATGAATAGCTTGGGTCAACGCCAATAGCAGTGAGCTCTTGTTGTACAAAGTTTTCAGCCACATAGCCTTTGTACTCATAGTCTTGTTGCTTAATCTCTTTATAACTACTGCCTAGCATATGATTGAGCAGCCCCACATCAAATAGAAACAGTTTAACCATATTTTCTTTTTTATAGGCCGCCAGCGGAGATTTCGGCAATCCTTCAACAGGGTAGTTTGGCAAGGCTAAGCGGCAACAGTGAAGCCAATGGATCGCGGTCTCAAAATCGCTATAACGAGATTTGCGCTCATGCACATGTTTAAATTTAAAGCGTTTAACGGACTCATCACTTACAAGTGATAGCTGCGCTGGAATACTGTTAAACACAGATTCAATCAGTGTGGCATCGACCTTGCCCGCGTACTTGCCAAAATCGCGGCGATAACCTTCAACTAAATCGGCATGAATTTTTGTGACTTTTTCAACCCGCTCTAAAATGCTCGCATCTTTCAACCTATACCAAGCGGAAACGGCTTCTGGCATACCACCGGTAAAAAAGTAATCTGTAAGTTTATCCATCAATTTAGTGTGCACCGCCGGTGTGTTTGCTTGGGCTTTAAACGCTTTGATCAGTGCTTGCTCGTTTGATGCGTAAATAAATTCTTGGAAGGTCAGAGGTCGTAAATTGTATTGTTCTACCTTACCTACAGGGAAGGTGTTGAGCAAACCAATGTTCGAGCCGCTAGCCGCGACAAAATAGGACGGTGCTTTTTCAGCAAAATACTTTAGTGAGGTAACGGCACGCTCACATTCGCCAATTTCATCTAATATCAGCAGATCGGTTTCTGGGTTGAACGCCTGATTGGTCAACAGCTCAATGTTCATTATTAGCTCGTCTGGTGACAGTGAGCCATCGAATGCTTGTTTGTAGGCGGGATTTTCAAGAAAGTCGATACGCAGGATGTTGGCAAAGGTGTTACCAAACAACTCTTGCAGCAGATAGGTTTTACCCGTTTGCCTTGCGCCATCGATCAATAATGGCTTGCGCACAGGTTGGTTTTTCCATGCTATTAAGGCGTTGAGTAGGTTGCGCTGCATTGTCATTTCCCGTCAATTAAGATTGTTAACGGCCTATACTATAACTCATTCTACACTTTTACGCGCATAAAAGTGCGGAATTTTACACTTTTATGCGCATAAAAGTGATAATTCGATCTGTTTCATGCATGTTACTCTTTATTTAATTCAAAATTAACGAGTTACCGATTGTTAAATTTATAAAATCAAAGTCAAAGTCGTGGGGCTTCACCCCCTGATTTTTAATCAAGAGTCGACCAAGAGGGCTGCTCGTCCTATCCTCCTTTGATTATGAAGTTTGCTATTGGTCACTTAAAGCATCAAAGAGTTGTGGATGTCCTGTTTCACCAGCAAAATTTAACAATGGGTGTATTGATAAGCTTTTGTTGATAAGCTTTTGGCATCATTTTTTCGCGGCAGGTGGTTTGATCGTTGAGCCGAATGCCTTGACATCTTTCACATCAACCATTCTGAAGCGTCTATTTTGAGCCTCGTCAGTGAGCATCATAAGGATTGCTTTATCACCCACCAATTGAACCAATCGCCAATTGGATTGTTGGAGCGAAGCATCTGGATCTACAACCGGAAGTGGAGACGACAAAGGCGCTGCATCGCGCAATGCCCGCGCCTCACCCAAGCGGTCAGGTGCCCAGAACAGGCCAGTGAGAATAAACCAATAGATAAGCCACAGATGGCCGGAAGAAATCGGCTGGCTCGACTGCCGAATATGGCCAATCAGTTCAGATATTGTTACTCCAGCAGAAATTGCGAAGAATTGCGATCCCACTGATGCAAGGATATGCGCGCCCGAAGGTGGCGCATATCCAAACGGTCCTTGGGATGCCGCCAAAAGGATGCCTGCAATTCCAAGACAAGCTGCACAGAACCAACTGAGTTTTCGCAGTGAGACTTTATGATCTAGGACGAGGATCAGGGAGAAAAATGCCGCAGCAGCAACAGTGACGATGGTGCTCGCGCTCAGTTGCAAAAGCGCCAACGGTGAAACTGAGGCTGCAGCCCACGCGGCACCCAAGGTGGTATAGTAGGAATTTGCTTCTCGCCAGCCAACAAAGTACCCCAAGGCAGACAAAGAAAGGATCGCGGCAATTGCTCTTGGCAATAGCTCTAACCAAGCACCAATCGAAGAGGCCGTCTGCTCAGTTTGTTGGGTCATATGATTCCTAACGTCTTAGTATTTATGCGCTGCGCTGTTTTATAGGGCATAAATCGCTTGTTGGACTTGGCCGCTGCCTCATCCAAGTCAATTGGTATAAATGATGCTATAGGAATTTGCTTTTTTTCGGTAGCAGTTTTTAGTACGGTTTGATGGGTAATTATTTGATATCGCTTTAGCTTTATCATTTTTGCTGGCCGAGAGATACGCAAGGTTAATAGGATTAAGCACTGTCATGGAAGTGACCGTCCGTGACATGGATGTCACGGTCGAGCACACAGGGATGTGCTTGCTGCGTGTCACTGGAATGACAGTGCTTAAGAATGGACTGTTCCATACCACTCTCCTTATGCCTCTTGTCTTGTGGATCAGGCGCGCAGGTGGGATTTCTTCTGTTATAATGCCCCCTCGATTTTTTGGAGGCGAGAATGGACGTATCTTCTTTACTAGACGGCCTGAATGATAAGCAGCGCGAGGCTGTCGCGGCACCGCAATCTAGCATGTTAGTGCTTGCGGGGGCGGGCAGTGGTAAAACGCGGGTGTTAACCCACCGTATCGCGTGGTTAATGCAGGTTGAACAGCAGAGTCCTTACTCGATTTTAGCCGTGACGTTTACCAATAAAGCCGCGGCTGAGATGCGCGAGCGGGTTGAAAAAGTCGCTGGCACCAATATGGGGCGGATGTGGATTGGCACCTTCCACGGGCTGGCGCATCGTTTATTACGCACTCACTTCCAAGATGCGGGTTTACCGCAAAGCTTCCAAATTCTTGATTCGGACGATCAGCTGCGCTTGCTGAAACGCATCCTGAAAAGTTTGAATCTGGATGAAAAACAATATCCTCCCCGTCAGGCGCAGGGCTATATCAATGGTAAAAAAGACCAAGGATTAAGGCCTAAGCATATCGATGCGGGTGGTTTTCCGATTGAGCAAAACCTGCTGAAGATTTATCAGGTTTATCAAGAGTCTTGCGATCGCGCAGGCCTTGTCGATTTTGCCGAAATCCTGCTGCGTGCCCATGAGCTTTGGCTCAATAAGCCGCATTTGCTGGCACATTATCAAGAACGTTTTAAGCATATTCTGGTGGACGAGTTCCAAGATACCAACGCCATTCAATACGCCTGGATCCGCGTGCTCGCCGGCCAAACTGCCAATGTAATGATAGTGGGTGATGACGACCAATCGATTTACGGTTGGCGTGGTGCTCAGGTTGAAAACCTACACCGCTTCCTGAAGGATTTCCCCACGGCGACCACGATTCGCCTCGAACAAAATTATCGCTCCAAGGGCAATATTTTGAAGGCGTCGAACGCCCTTATTGCCAATAACCCCGAGCGTTTAGGTAAAGAGCTGTGGACCGACGAAGCCGATGGTGAGCCGATTTCCCTCTACTGCGCCTTTAACGAAATGGACGAGGCGCGCTTTATTGTCGGCCGGATCAATGATTGGTACGAAAAAGGCGGCAATTTAAGTGATTGCGCGATTCTCTATCGCTCAAACGCCCAGTCGCGCGTGCTCGAAGAAGCCTTATTACACAAAGGCTTAGCCTATCGGATTTACGGTGGCCTGCGCTTCTTCGAACGCCAAGAGATTAAAGACGCTATGGGTTATATGCGGCTTATCAGCAATAAAAATGACGATGCCGCCTTCGAGCGCGTGGTTAATACGCCGCCCCGTGGCATTGGCGATCGCACCTTAGATATTCTGCGCACGACCGCGCGTCAGCAAGAGCTTACGTTATGGCAGGCCTGTTTACGTTTGCTGGATGAAAAAGTACTCGCGGGCCGCGCAGCCTCTGCGGTGCGTGGCTTTATGGATCTTATCGTCACCCTACAGGAAGAAACCCAGGATATGGCGCTGTACCGGATGACGGACACAGTGATCCAAGCCTCGGGCCTCAAAGCCATGTACGAAGCGGAAAAGGGCGAAAAGGCCCACGCTCGTATCGAAAACTTAGAGGAACTCGTCACCGCCGCGCGCACCTTCGAAATGCCTGAAGAACTCGAGGATATGGGCGAGCTTAACGCCTTCTTATCCCATGCGGCCCTAGAGGCTGGCGAAGGTCAGGCCGACGCCTTTACCGATGCAGTACAGCTGATGACACTGCACTCGGCCAAGGGGCTGGAGTTTACTATGGTGTTTATGGCGGGTGTCGAGGAGGGGATCTTCCCGAGTAAGATGGCGCTCGAAGAGGGCGATAGACTCGATGAGGAACGCCGCCTCTGTTACGTGGGCATGACCCGCGCGATGGAAAAACTCTATATCACCTATGCCGAGTCCCGCCGTATTTATGGCCGTGAAGATTACGCCCGTCCATCGCGCTTTATTAAGGAAATCCCGCCGCAATATGTGGACGAGATTCGCTTAAAGGCGCAGGTGTCGACGCCGATGGCCAATAATCGCTTCAGTGCGCAAAAGTCGGCGGTCGCCAACGATACTGGCTTTAGCGTCGGCCAAAGAGTGCATCATCCCAAGTTTGGTGACGGCAAAGTGACTAACTTTGAAGGCAGTGGTGCACAGGCGCGGGTGCAGGTGAATTTTAGTGATTTTGGCAGTAAGTGGCTGGTGGTCGCTTACGCGCGTTTAGAGGCGCGTTGATTGGTATGAATGTCATGATTTTGTGACAGTTTCAGCCTGTGCAAATTCGCTTAAAAGGGGGCTAGGGTATATGATGTTTACCCTAGCAACCGAGATAAAAAATTAGGTTTGGGAGTAGTTAGTTAATGAATCTAAAGCAGAAGTGGGACGTGTATTCCCGCCTGACTCGACTCGACCGCCCTATCGGCACCTTGTTATTACTCTGGCCGTGTTTGATGGCGCTGGTGCTAGCAGCAGGTGGTATGCCCGATCTTAAGGTACTCATTATCTTCATTATTGGTGTGGTGATTATGCGTGCCTGTGGCTGCATTATTAACGACTATGCTGACCGCGATCTCGACTCCCATGTTGAACGTACTAAATCCCGCCCTCTCGCCAGCGGCGAAATCAGCACCAAAGAAGCGTTATTACTGTTTGTGATCTTAGGTTTAGCTGCTTTTGGTTTAGTCTTATTGCTCAATGGCTTAGTGGTTAAATTATCCGTTGTCGGCATTATCCTCACCATTATTTACCCCTTTACTAAGCGGGTAACAAACATGCCGCAGATGTTTTTGGGGGTGGTATGGAGCTGGTCTATCCCCATGGCCTATGCGGCGCAAACCGGTGAAGTGCCCATCGAAGCCTGGTGGTTATTTGCGGCGAATTGGTTTTGGACTGTGGCCTACGACACCATGTACGCCATGGTCGATAGGGATGATGATTTAAAAGTCGGTATCAAATCAACCGCCATTCTTTTTGGCCAGTATGACCGTCAAATCATTGGATTATTTCAACTGGCTGCACTGCTGTGTTTTATTGCTGCCGGTTGGAGTGCCGACCGTGGCCTGCTTTATGGTCTAGGATTGCTGACCTTTGTTGGTTTTAGCACTTACCAACAGATGTTAATTTTTGGCCGCGAGAGAGCCCCTTGTTTTAAAGCCTTTCTCAACAATAACTGGGCGGGATTAGCACTGTTTGTTGGTTTAGGCGCCGATTACCTGTTTTAAGTTTTCCTCTCCGTTGGTATGAGGGCTATCAGGCGTGTCGCCTGATAGCCGCTCAAAAATTAGCTCAAGCCGCGACTCACTGACTCGAAGTGGTATCCTGCGTCGCATCAATTTGCGGATACTGACTGGCTGAACTTTGGATGTCAGAGCATTGGTAAGCATTTCCCATCATAGTCACAGAGCCTAAAAACTTAAGCGGTTGATAGAGATAAACAGTATCGGCGCCGAGCGCATGGCTTTTGATGCGCATCTCGTTGAGTGTACCCCACACCATATCCCTATCACTGTGCAGCCAATAATCATAGAAATGCCCCTGCGAACCAATCACTGTGCCTTTATAAGTACAGTTTTCAATAGCTGCGGAGTTTTCCCATAATATTTTGACGTGTGCCGATTCCTCAGTAGGAAAGGTAACACACGCTGCTACATTAAGGCCGAGTAATAACATTAATATTGTGCGAAAATTCATTTATTTATGACTCATATTCAGGCTATTAATAAAAATCGGCTAGATGAAAGAATATTATTAGCTGATTAATACTTATTGTTGATGATTTAAGTTATTTACGTCCTAATACTTTTATCCCAGCTTTACTACGATCTGAGTTTCCATATACTTCAATTTTTTTAACACAGCGGCGGGCGCCTAATGATTTCCATTCCGAGTGTTCGTCTTTGTCGATATCGGTATCAAATTTGATGGTGCGGGTTTTATCATCCCCATAGGTGACGACAACGCGGTCGATACTCACATCTCTTTCTGCTTTGATTTTGATATATTTTGCCTGTCGGCAAATGATCAAAGGGATGGTGGCTGGATGATCGCCAATGCCGAGTAATATGGTGCGGCCAAGGGTGATTTCATCGTCATTATCATCTTTTTTTGCATAGGCAACGGATGTGGTAAACATCAAGCCGACATTCCGCAGCTAATTTAGGAATAAACTACCTCATAGAATCTACCGAGTAATTTGAGTAGTTGTGTTTGGTGATCTTGAAGTCCAGTGATGAACCTTTGGCCGTTAATCTCTAGCGTATCTAT
>Ga0247725_1000197_pt1 | contig 65119 bp, 61 predicted proteins | sample OKSTACKMCFT3sol_FD_183021 | JGI IMG/M metagenome (GOLD analysis project Ga0247725, IMG submission 183021) | Subsurface sediment microbial communities from gas well in Oklahoma, United States - OK STACK MC-FT3-sol | ecosystem: Environmental > Terrestrial > Deep subsurface > Rock core/Sediment...
TGCGAAAAGTCACATCAGAGTTGACTGAAAATGAACACCTAGGTTAAAAGAGAACTGAGCCCAATGCGGGAAATGCCGGGTGTTCATATTGACCAGAATCGGTGTTCACATAAATCAGAATGCGCAATAGTTCACTGGACACGTAACGCTGGGTTAAGCCCGGCATATTATTCTCCTTAGTTTTGGCAATACCATAGAAAGGTTTCAGGCCTGTAAGTCACCCAATTTCCCTTTTTCTATCAAATTTTTTATTTATCTCAAGCTAACGCTGATAGATCTCTGTTTCAACAAGTTTCCTGAAATGACTAAGTTTATCTGCCGCAGTCAGTATTTAATGTCTTTTCGTGTTTATTACCCTGTAAAGCCATTGCTGGCTATGCTTTTGTGTGTGTATTCAATAGCGAAAACGAAAAGGCTTCAAAACTATTTTATGATCAATGTATGGAACCCTGCGCGCTTCGCACCCGCAGACAAAGAGGGGGTATTGCACAGTACCTTTTGCTTTATGACTGCCTGATCCTGCCTGTTGATATGGAACAGCTGTACCGGACGCATGGAGCCGTTGTTCTGTCTATGCGGAACCGTTGTACCGTCTATGTGGAACCGTTGTACCGCATAGGTGGTAAAACTGTTCCACCTGGCCGGTGCTTTTGGTTTTCTTGCACACACTATTACTCTCTTAATTAACTATTAAGATATATATATTATGTGGGGGCAGAATGCCGACTCTATGGGGCAAAATGCCGACCTCTGTACAGGGCAAAATGCCGAATCAAACCCGTAATTTCGCGGGTGTGAAAATCTGATTAAAGGGGCGGTACTTCCGGATCTCGCTCTAGCTATTTGACCCACCCCCTCCCATCCATTCAACGCACTGGCTCTCTGGAATAGGTTGCAGCTAGCCTGATGATTCGTTTAATACCGCTGCTATGCCAAGCGTTTAGTACTGTGTAAGAGCATTGGGCACGGTTTGTATGGCGGGCGCAAATGCGGCTACTTATGGGCGCAAATGCGGCTACTTATGGGCGCAAATGCGGCTACTTATGGGCGCAAATGCGGCTACTTATGGGCGCAAATGCGGCTACTTATGGGCCAAATGCACCGGACTTATGGTGCATTTGCACCGGATAGGTGGAGCATTTGTTCCGGATAGGTGGAGCATTTGTTCCACTGTTGGCTTTATGTGCCATCGTAATGAAGGGCAGAAGGTAGGGCCATTGCTCTGCTGTATATGAGTTAAGCCAGCCTAAAAGGTAAACCTATGAATGTTCATGTACTACATTTCCAAGCAATGCTGTACACCTTACCAGTAGTGGCTTTTAGCGGCCCGCTCGCCTTGGTTAATGCCTGCGTTGTGCCTGCACTGTGCACAGAGGAGCCGCCAATTTTTAACCCGCACATTCTGTTAATGAAAATTCCCGCCTACTCGCCAAGCAGCGTAGGTAAAGGCTTTATGCCAACGTTTTAGCTTTGCCGTTGCCCGTATGTGGCCCGCGCAAATCAGGGGTAAGCCATGCCATTTTTATATAGTTCATCCTCTGCCCATTCTTGCTGGTAATACTCGCCAGCCTCTGCACAGTTGGTAAGGCCTGCCGCTCTGCTAGCTTCAATGCTTCTGAATGGCTGAATCATTAGTGAATCGGCATCGCCTGGGATCATCAGCTCTCGTTTGTCTGAGGTCAGCACCAATAGGCCAGCCCTGTCTGATTGCTCAATGAATCGCTCCAGTGTCCTGACTGATGTTTGGCAATGGTCAGAAAGCCAACTAAGGTTTTTTACTGCTGCCCTCCGCTTAATGCCCGTGTGCTTTTCGCTTTCATGCACCAGCCAGCCAATACGACACAAGAACCAGGCAAATTCTGGCACTCGCTGGCCTATGCCGTGGTCTTTGGCCAGCTTTATAAATTCAATGGGGAATACTTGCACAGGGTCTGTGTAAATCTCAGTAAGGCGCTTGCTTTTGCGTTGGTTCACTCTGTTTGCCTCCAGTTGGTTTAATTGGTAGCTATTGGCCCCTAACACTGATTTACCGCTTACCGTTCGTCTGGTGCGCTTTACAGTGAATAAAAGACCTATAGCCGCTTGTGCCCGCTTAACTGTATCAACCGACACGCCAAACCAATCAGCCCAGGTGTGGTATGTAGTCCACCTTAACGGCTTGCCTTTTTCGTCCAACCAGAAATACAGATCAGCCGCTATCAGTGAGGGTAGTACGCCGTGTTGTTTAACCAGCACCAGCCTTACCCACAGCATGGAGGGCATTGCCGCACACTCTGCTTGCGTCATGCGGCCCCCTCGTTATCAAGCCAGTTCTCATAAAATACCGATGTTCCTGCTTGCTGGTGCTGCTTTGCCTGAGCTGCCGTTTTGAATGGCCCCGCAACAATGCGGCCACCGGCTGTATTATCTCTAACATAAAACAGTCCACTTACGGCCAGCATTTTGCCCAGGGGGGCTGTTTTCAATGTTTCAGGGGTTACAGGGGGCGCATTTCTCTTGGCCCGCCACTGGTTAAGCAGGGCAATAGCAGGCGGGATCTGGTCAGGTATCAGGCTATACCGGATTAAGTGACATAGCTCCCCGCAGTAGCCTGGCACTTGCTCCCGCTCTCTGTTGATCTGTAGCTGGTGCCTGTTCGCAAGCTCACTAATCACGCTGTTCAGGTGTCTGGCTTTTACGGGCTGTTTTTCGGCCTCTTGGCAATTCAAGCTACCAAGATGGAGCATGGCCAACAAAACCCGCTCATTTTGGCTTGCGGCTCTGCCTGTTGCTGTTTCTGCCGCTATCCTTGTAAACTCTGTACTGTTTTGTTTTGAATCGTTTGGGCTGCCGCTGGTGGCCTTATTTTTATCTGTCATACAGCCCCCTTAAGCAGCTATCCGGCCAGCTTCGGCCAAGCGCTCTGTTATCCAGGTGTCTATATCACTTTCCAGCCATGCGACACGGCCACCACCAATAGAAATAGGGCGGGGGAATTGTCCGGCGTTCATCCGGTTGTAGATACTGGCTTTGCAAAGTCCCACTCGTTGTATAACTTCTGAGCGGCGGATCAGGCGTGGTTTGTCTTGCGTATTGTTCATCTTAAACCCCTTTAGGCTTGTTTAGCTTTCAGGGGGTATGGTGCTGTTGTAACAGGTGATAAGTCCCAAAGTTAGCCGTAAAAGCTGCACTTAACTTGTGTAACGGCTTAACTTGGGTTTTTGAGGCGGTCTTTTCTTGCTGACTTTGCCTTGCTCAAAATATCAGCAAAGGCTTGTTCTGTGATTTCAGGCTCGATGATTTTTGCTTCTCGCAATTGCTTGTTAACCCGTTGATATAGGGCGTATGGGTTATCAATTAGCGAACTGTCCTCACCCAGCACCAGCTCAAGCAGGGACAGGACTAATTCAGCTCTTGGGGCGCTGTTTCGTTCTGCTGCTGCCTTGGCATTAGAAATACGCTGCATTGTTTCAGTAGAGGGCATTTTTACTATGTTTTGACTTAATGGACGCCCGGTGGTTATTGCTTGGTATACCTTTTCCAGTTCAATCTTTTTTATAAAAAGCTGGTATGGTTTGATGCTTGATTCAATAGAAAATAAAAAATCCGCCTCACATTCTGGCTTATACAAAAACAAAAAAAGGCTCTCAACACTCCCTTGCAAATAAAGCTCCTCTAACGACTGTTCATTAACATCAAACAAACCGTATAAGCGAACACTGGCAAAAATGATGGGTTCGGGATAGCCATCGACGCGGGTTAATAAATCAATTGCTTCGCAGATATTGTTACCCATCTCTTGAACTTGGCTAAAAACAACCCACAAAGTATGACTGTCGGTTATATCGCTCCTAAAACCATGTTCAGGGTTAAAGCCCTCTTTGGTGCGCATATAGGCTATTTGATCATAATTAAACGCTGTATCAGCCTTTATGCCCTTAGCAAGATAGTGAAGCGTTACTCCACCTGTCGCCCCCCAATGAAGCAAATCCTCTACTTCGCATTCAAGCATTCTGGCCGCACGATCAAGCCTGCAGTATTCCAAGGGTAAGAGGGGCGGTAACTTTCGGCCCTTGGTTGAACTACCGCTCATCAGATTAAAGCCTCGCGAAAAACACCTGCCTTACTGTGGTTTTGCTGGTGCTGCCTTGCTGTTTGTTCGTCATTAAATGGGCCTGCCAACAAAGAGCCTGGCAAACCCCCTTGTTCTATCTGGCGAACATAAAATAAGGCTTCCACGTGTTGAGTAATATTTTGTTTCGATGGCTGCATATAAATCTCCCTCTATGCTGTCCGTGATGAAAGTGTATTCGGGGGCTGAGTTTTACGGATGGATACATGAAACAAACTGAGAGTCTTGAAAAGCTTTTTCGATGTTCAGTTTTATTACTTCATTCCAGATGGGACCGCTAGAATAACCTGCATCAGTTGTTTTTTTAATGGTCTGTACTTTGTCGTAACAGGATTTCGAGTCTTTAGTGGAAACAACATATCGAACCTTCAATGTAAAATCCGCTTCAAGAAGACCATGATACCTTGAGAATTCTTGGATTTCGCCATGAAGTAAATTTGTTGACTCTTTAACAACTATCCCAACTGACCGAGATTCTTTAAACAAAGCGCCTTCAAAGTGTTTATGAATTGGGTTTTCTAAATAGATTTGAAACGGTGCAGTGACCTGTATCTGGTTAGGTTTAAAATTTTTGTCTTGTTCTGCCGGTAGGTATTTAAACGTTCCGACTTCGAGGGCACCATTCACGCTCATATTGCTTGAGGGGGAATAATTGTGCACCACTGTAGCGCTGCAGCCTGAGAGAATTCCGGTCAGTAAAACTAGATTAGTTAGGGTGTTGCGCATTACATTTTCCTTAATGTCTGTTGGTCAGGGCTTTCATTTTTGAATACTTTGTAGAAACTTAGCTCTAAAACCTAAACCTGAAATTTGAGGTTTTCGAGTTCACGGACGAATTCAGCAATTTGAATAGGGCTTTCCTGTCAGTTAGGTGTAGAACTGCTTTTAGGTGCGATTTCAGTTGCAAACTCAAGGGCACGATCACGCCACTCGCAAAAACGTGACATCTGTTCCATGTCACTTGGCATATTAAAAATATCGGCCAGCTCTGTAATCATTTGCAAAGCTATCTTTTCTTTTCGCTGGTTGATTGAAGGGTTAAAGGACACAACTTCCATTCGACTGACATTGGTATCAATAGTCTGCATTGCTATAGCCTCTCTGAGTTAGTTAGATTTCTGACCAAATTTGGCCGGTATTACGTTGGTACTGCTGGCGCTGATCCGCAATGTGTCCAGGTAGTCGGCCCATTTCTGCATCATTTCAAAACGCTGAGGTAAGTGCTTTGTTCTGTTGTAGGCTCTGCCGTTCGCATCCTTTACGGCGTGTGCCAGCTGCTGTTCTATCCATTCAACGCGCATTCCCAAAACTTCATCAAGCAGCGTTCTGGCCATAGCCCTGAAACCGTGGGGGGTCATGGTGTCATTGTCGTAACCCATAGCCCTAAGCGCTGTTCTAACGCCATTTTCTGAAAGTGGCCGGCTTACGCCTCGAGGCGAAGGGAAAACGTACTTACCGTTTCCGGTTAAAGGCTTTAATTCGTCCAGTACAGCCAAAGCCTGTTTACTTAGCGGGATGATATGAGGCTGGCGCATTTTCATCTTTTCGGCTGCCAGTTCGATCCGAGCCTGAGCAAAGTCAACCTCTGCCCATTCCAGCTGCCTTAATTCACCCGGGCGGCAAAATAGCAAAGGGGATAACTGTAAAGCGGATTTAACAATGCTGGTGCCGGTATATCCGTCTATCGCCAGCATTAAACGGCCAACATCTGCCGGATCCGTAATGGCGGGAAAGTGAGTCTCTACTGGGTTTTTCAATGCCCCTTTTAAATCTGCGCTTATGTCGCGTTCTGCGCGGCCAGTAGCAATTGCAAACCGGATAACTTGTCCAGCCGTTTGCTTGGCTCTGTGTGCGGTCTCAATGGCTCCACGGCGTTCTATGCGGCGAAGGGTAGAAAGCAGCTCAATAGGGGTAATATCTGCAATGGGTTTGCTGCCTAAGTAGGGGAACAGATCATTTTCTAAGGCGCTGCGCGTTCTGTCCTGATGACTTTTACTTTTGTCGGACATTTTGACTAACAGCCATTCCCTTGCCACGGCCTCAAAGCTATTTGCTGCCGATTGATGGCTGGCCAGCTTACGAGCCTGCTTCTCTGCACTTGGATCTATACCCTGCGCCAGCAGTTTTCGGGCTTCGTCCCGGGCGGCTCTGGCATCTTTCAGGGAAACATCGGGGTAAACGCCGATAGCCAGCAGTCGTTCTTTACCAACAAAGCGGTATTTTAAACGCCAGTATTTTGAGCCAGACGGTTTTACCAGCAAGAACAGGCCTTTTTCATCGGACAATTTATAGTCCTTGTCCAGGGGTTTGGCTTTGTCGACCTGTGTGGCTGATAAAGGCATCTGCTTTGCTCCGTGTTCACCGGACTGGCCGGAAGTCATAGGGGTATCTGGTTTGGGGGTACTGATCTGCTGGTATGGCAAAGAACCCCCAATAATACCCCTAAAAGTAGGGGGTATCAGTTAACCCATATTAGACCACGTTGGAATAGCAGGCAATAAAAAACCCCGCAGTGGTGCGGGGTTCGTAGCCTGTTATAGACTTGCTTAGTCTTCTATGTGGTGGAGCCGGGGGGATTTGAACCCCCGTCCGAAAAACCTAGTTCGTCGGTACTACATGCTTATCCAGTTATTTGGTTAACCCTATGAGCGCCAGCTGGCAGGCTATCGTCGGGCGAGTCCGATTGGTTTTAGCATCTTGGCTCCGGACAAAGCCGCCATGCGATCCTGTTAGGGGTGATCTCCCAAAATCCCGGCTTACAGGCATGCGCGGGGGGGAGAGCATCTACTGCTTATTAGGCAGCGATTGCGTAAGTTTCGTCGTTTGCGACTACTAGTTTGCGGCTTTTTTACGAGGCCTACCGCACCTCGGCATGCACCTAAGAGTTCGTGAATCCCGTCGAATCCAGTATCGGCCCCGAATTCTTTTGTCTTCTGAACACTTCTGTGTTGAGCGCATTCTACGCTCTGCAGTGCAAGGCAGCAAGCTGAGAACTGGTGTTTTCTTGCTGCATTTCACTGTTATTGACTTATATGGTGATGAATTGAACAATCTCAAGGCCAGAGGCAAAAGTTATCTTTTGCTGTGCTTCATCATGCGTTCTTTTTCACGCGACCAGTCTCTGTCTTTGATGTCGTCACGTTTATCAAAGTGCTTTTTACCTTTGGCCAGATGGAATTCCAGTTTTACCCAACAGGCTTTCCAGTACATGGAGGTGGCTATTAAAGTGTAACCGTCCTGTTCTTTTTTACCGACCAGTTTGTTCAGTTCACGTTTGTTCAGCAACAGCTTGCGTGAGCGCTCTGGATCGCAAACCACGTGAGAGGATGCGCTGTGCAGCGCCTGAATTTGTGCACCAATTAAAAAAGCTTCGCCATCTTTTATAATGACATAGGAATCAGATAAATTGACTTTACCTTCACGAATACTCTTTATTTCCCAGCCTTGCAGGCACATCCCTGCTTCGAAACGCTCCTCGAGGAAATAGTCGTGTCGTGCTTTTCTGTTTTGGGCTATGGTGCCGCCCTGATTTTTGCTGCTTTGTTTTTTGCTCATCTTTGCGAACGAATAACTCTTAAAAGCCAAGGAATTTAATGGCAAAAGGCTTGCGCCTGGGACATTGAGGCTACGGCTAATTCTGTTACAATCGCCGCCTGCATTAAGGGGAGAGAGTATGCCACAAATTGAGCGCAGCGCACTGGTTTTTTACAGCGCGCGCCAGATGTTTGAGCTGGTGAACGATGTACCACGTTATCCGGAGTTTTTACCCGGTTGTGCCAAAGCACAAATTTTGCAGCAATCTGCTGACCAGATGCTGGCTAAGTTAGAGGTGAAAAAAGCCGGTATCAGTCAGGAGTTTACCACCCGAAATACGCTAGTGACCAATTCGCAAATTCAAATGCAATTGGAGTCCGGCCCTTTTAAAGCTTTATCCGGTGGCTGGACCTTTGTGCCCTTGAGTGATGAGGCTTGTAAGGTGGTGTTATCGTTGGATTTTGAGTTTTCCAATAAAATAGTCGAGTTTGCTTTTGGTAAAATTTTTAATGAGTTAACGGCCGCTATGGTAGGTGCCTTTACCCAAAGAGCAAAACAAGTGTACGGAGAGCGACATGGCGGAAACTAAAGCTGTAGAGCTGGCTTATGCCACAGCAGCCAAACAAAGTTTGTTGAGCTTAACTGTGGATGCTACAGCCACTGTGGAACAAATCATTCAACAATCAGGTATGCTGGCTGCTTTTCCTGAGATTGACTTAAGTCAGAATAAAGTAGGGATTTGGAGCCGGACCTGCAAACTCAATGAAGTGCCTAAAGCGGGTGATCGTATTGAAATTTACCGGCCTTTAATTGCTGATCCAAAAGACATGCGCCGTCGCCGTGCTGAAAAAGCCAAGGACGAAGGCAGAGCTAATAAAACCACAGGGGGCAGACCACAGCAGGGACAGGGCGCTGATTCCGACTCCCATCATCAGGAGTAAATAACTGCAGTAAAGTAGCGTAGGCTGTGGTTGCTTCGGGGTCAGAGTCTGAACTTTGACCCCGCACAACATCACTTATCCAGCGGTGTATTGAAGTTTTCTGGCTTTTTGAAATCACCAGTGATATCAACTAATTTGTCGTCTTTAAATTGAGCGACCATCTGTTTTTCAAAGTTTTCACCACGACCGCCTTTTAACGCATAAAAATAATGCCAGATGTCGTCGTCAAATGCGTTTTCAGCAACAGGATTACCCAATACAAAACGCACTTGCTCTTTGGTCATTTGTACCCGTAGTTTGTCGATATCTTTTTGTTCCAGAAAGTTGCCTTGTGGCACGTCAATCCGGTAAATCCAACTGCTACAAGCTCCCAGAGTCAATGCTGTGGCCAACACAAGGGCCGTTTTCACTACTGCTTTCATCTGTCTCTTCATCTGAATAAGTCTGACGGCATCATACCGCAAGCATGGGCTGAAATTAAAGCCTTAATCAGACCTAAGTGTGCTGGCTAAGTTCGTGCCTGTTAAAAATAATTGATTCAAATCAGTTTTAAGGCGCACATAACAACTCACGTGCATTGGCAATTGCATTGGCGCTGACATTTTCACCCGCCAGTAAACGTGCTATTTCCTGTACCCGCTCTTCGTCTGCCAGTTCACGAATACGGGTTTCGGTGGCTATACCGTCAGTGTATTTTTCAACAAACAATTGGTGATGTCCCTGGCTGGCGACTTGTGGCAAGTGAGTGACACAAATCACCTGAGTTGATTCTCCCAACTGACGCAGCAAACGGCCAACACCAGCTGCAACAGGGCCGCTGATGCCAACATCCACTTCATCAAAAATCAAGGTTGGAGTGGTGACTTTGCCCGCCAGTATCACCTGAATGGCCAGACTGATGCGGGATAGTTCGCCACCAGACGCGACTTTGTGCAACGGCTGTAGAGGTTGGCCAGGGTTGGTGCTCACCAGAAAATCGACCTGATCCCAGCCGGATGCGTTGGCTTTTTCTATCCCGACACTTTCTACGGCGATATAAAATTTGCCGTTAGCCATACTGAGTTCTGCCATGCTACGGGCAATTTTGTCGGACAGCTCCAAAGCAGCTGATTTACGCAATTCAGAGACTATTTCTGCGGCCTTACAATACAGCTGTTGGGCCTGCTGAATTTCAAGCTGGAGTTCAACGATACGCTCATCATCGCCTGCCAGTTCTGACAACTGCTGGGACAATTGCTGGTGGAACAAGGCCAGCTGGTCGTTTGGAATTTGATGTTTACGACTTAAACTGAGCCATAGGCCCAGACGCTGATCAATTTCTGCTAAACGCTCTGGGTCTATATCTACTTTTTCGCTGTAACGGCGTAATTCGCGGCCAGCTTCTTCAATTTGTACTAAAGCTTCACTTAGCATCTGATGAATAGGGGCTAAAGCCGGATCGACTTCGACATAGTCGTCCAGTTGCTGGCAGGCATGGCTTAATAAGCGATAGCTGTTGGCTTCTTCATCCTCATAGGCCAATTGTAACGCCTGTTGGCTGGCCTGAATTAGGCTGTGACTATTACTTAAACGCTGATGTTCAGTTTCTAACTCGGAAAATTCATCCGAGCCCGGCGCAAATTGATCTAGCTCAGCCACCTGGTATTCCAATAACTGACGCTGTGCTTCACGTTGCTGCTGACTGCTTTGTAGTTCGCCATATTCCTGTTTCAACTGTTGCCAGGCTTTCCAGTAATGACGACAGTCAGCTAAAGCGGATTGGGTATTGGCATAAGCGTCCAGTAACTGGCGCTGATGATCCGATTTTAATAACAGTTGATGTGCATGCTGGCCATGAATGCTCAGCAGGTGATGTCCCAGCGCTTTGAGTTGCTGCGCTGGTACCTGCACGCCATTGATATAACCACGGGAGCGGCCTTCACTACCCACCACACGGCGCACTATACATTCGTTGCCCATGGCGAGATCTTGTTCAGCCAGCCAGTGCTGAGCGGCAGCTAACTGACTGATATCAAACGTAGCCACTATATCGGCTTTATCACAACCGGGGCGAACCACTAAACCATCGGCACGATCACCTAAACACAAAGACAAGGCATCTAAAGCTATAGATTTACCTGCGCCTGTTTCGCCGGTAATAGTGGTCATGCCGCCACGCCAGTCGAGTTCCAGCGCGCGTACTATGGCAAAGTTGCTGATATGCAGATGGTTGAGCATGGTCCAACTCCTTTATACTGAATGACTGTTAATTTATACAGTAATTCAGTTTTTAGCAAGGGCGTGACGAAGAGATTTTTTAGTAGAGTTTACTGCCCCAACCGAGCTTGTTGCGCAGCACGTTAAAGTAGCTGTAACCTGGTGGATGCACCAGTTTCAGTGGCTTCGGGTGTTTACGAATACGGATTTCATCGCCAGGCATCACCGCCAAAATCACATGACTGTCGCAGCTGACCTGTAAATGCGCGTCATTACTTGGTGATACTTTTAAGACTATTTCACTGGTGCCGGAAACCACCAAAGGGCGGCTGCTTAAGGTGTGGGGGAACATAGGTACTAAACTCATCGCATCAAGTTCTGGCGTTAAAATTGGGCCGCCACCTGATAATGAATAGGCGGTGGAGCCTGTGGGCGTGCTGACAATTAAACCATCAGAGCGCTGGCTAAAGACAAATTCACCATTGATATGAGCTTCAAATTCAATCATATGCGCTACTTTATCAGCGTGTAATACAGCTTCGTTGACTGCACTGTTACTGCTTTTAACGCAGTCATTGCGATAGACTTCGACTTCCAGCAGATTGCGTTTTTCGGTGACAAAATTACCTGCCAGCACTGCTGCTAAAGGCGTTTCAAAATCTTCCGGTGACAAATCAGTTAAAAAACCTAAGTTACCGCGGTTTACACCCAGGACTGCGACACCAAATCGCGCTAATACGCGCGCAGCTCCGAGCATATTGCCATCACCACCGACCACTATGGCCAGGTCGCAGTTTTTTCCCAGTTCGACTAAATCCATCACCTTTACATCCGGCAAGGCCAGAGATTCTGCTACTTTTTCTTCGACATAGACCTGTAGCTTTTGTGCCGTTAAAAACTGATACAGGCTGATAAGAGTAGTATTGGCGCCGGGATGATTCGGTTTGCCAATAAGGCCAATGGTCTGAAATGCGCTGCCTGGATTTTGACTCATGAGTGTTCCTTTCAAAGTGCAAATGCAGTATACCCATAGTTTTTCGCAGCGAACAGCTTTGCAGGCGCAGAGCTGTGAGCAAGGGCAAGGCTTGAATTTTTAAATAAAGACCCCACAATAACTAACAGTATGAGCAGATTGTATTTATTTTTGGTCGTTGGGTCGTCTTTTTAACCGGAGTAACAGCTGTAGTGGTTCAGTTAAGCAGACCAGAACTGATATTAAAACTCATCGTCGAGCATTATTTGACGGATGGTATGCCGGTGTCTTCTAAGCTGCTTTGTGAGCAGTCAGAGCTTGGTGTCAGTTCGGCTACTGTACGCAATACCATGATGTTACTGGAGCAGCAGGGTTTTATCCGCTCTCCTCATACCTCAGCTGGCCGGGTTCCAACCACTTCGGGTATTCGCTTATTTATCGATAAAATGTTACAGCTTGAGCCTTTAAGCGGGCGTTGGCTGGACGCTATTCAGGTGAACTTACCGCCACAATTGCCTGTCTCTCTGCTTTGTCAGCAAGCCGGACAGTTGCTCGCTAACTTAACGGGTATGGTCAGTATTGTCAGTGCGCCTAAAGGTCAGGGCCGGGTGATACGTCAGGTTGATTTGGTGCGTCTGGCTACACAGCGCTTACTGCTGGTGGTGATAGACGAAGACGGTGATATTTTACATCGTGTGCTGTTTAACGACGATTTAATAGATAACCAGACCTTAAGCCGGGTTTTGTGTTTACTGAATGCGGCTTTATGTGGACAGGACTGGCTGGATGGTATTTCCCGTTTAGCTTTAATTGCAAAACAAGAATCTGGTGCAGTTCAGACTTTAGTGCAAACTGCTATGGCACAGCTGAGTCTGGATGAGATGCAGCAGCATCAGCCTCTGATTTATGGTCAGCATCAATTGATGCAGGCAAGTGACTACCACCGGGATCCGGAATTACAGCAAGTGATTGAGTTGCTGGATAATCCGTCCTGTCTGGTGAAGTTGTTAGCGCCTGTCACTCAGGATGCTCAACCAAAATTAATACTCGGACGTGAGTCTGGTATTGAACCTTTAGCCAAGGTGAGTTTGATTTGTGCACGCTACCGTGCAGAGCCCCATGGCTTTATTGCCTTGCTTGGGCCACGCCGGATGAACTATGGTCGTTTTGTGCCTTTAGTTGACGCTGTAGCACAACAAATGTTTTTTAACTTGAATCATCTTAATCAATCCCCATAATAAGCCAACCTATGGTGGAGTAGTAACTAATGAGCGAGCAAGATAAAGTGCAAACTGAACAACAACAGGCTGCGGAAGCAGCGGCAGAGCAACAAGTGGTAGAACTGACGCCGGAGCAGGAACTTATTGCAAAGCTGGATGCAGAATTACAGCAGGCAAAAGCCCAGTTGGCAGAGCAGCATGATTTAATGCTTAGAATTAAAGCTGAAGCTGACAACAGCCGTCGTCGTTCAGCCATGGATGTTGAAAAAGCCCATAAATTTGCGCTGGAGCGTTTCGCTGGTGATTTATTGCCTGTGGTCGACAACCTCGAGCGTGCTTTAACTTTCTTAAATCGCGAAGACGACAGCCAGAAAGCTCTGGGTGAAGGCGTGGATTTAACCTTAAAAGGTTTACTGGATACCTTGGCGAAAAACGGTGTGCAGCAAATTGACCCGCAAGGTCAGCCGTTTAATCCTGAATTCCATCAGGCCATGTCGATTCAGCCAAGTGTTGATGTAGCGCCAAACACTGTGACTTTTGTGATGCAGAAAGGTTACGAGCTGAACGGTCGTTTAGTACGTCCTGCTATGGTGGGTGTATCTAAAGCTGTTGAATAACAAGCAACTGCGTAAAAGCAGGGGAAGAGACATGGGATGCCAGCATCTGATGTCTCTGCCCCCTTATTTTTTACTGGGCTTTATCCTTGCGGGCTTTTACAATAGCTTCATCGCAGTGTAGGCATTTGCAAAGGAATCTTTTTGTCTGATCTGGAGTCTGGTGTAACGCAGCCCGCGCAACCTGTTACTGAACTGGTGCTTTGTCGCCACTGCGATCTATTGCAGCAATTGCCCTTATTGGCTATTGGTCAGGAAGCGGCTTGCAGCCGCTGTGGTTATTTACTGGATATGCGTCAGAAAGATCCGGTGTTGCGCCCTGTACTCTACGCTGCTAGTTCGTTGTTTATGCTGATCCTGGCAAACCTCTTTCCTTTTATTGGCATGGATGTGGCGGGTAACGTCCATATCATGAGTTTCTTTGATACCTCCTCCGTCTTGTTTAACGAACACCAGCAATGGCTGGCTGTACTGGTTTGGTTATTTATTCAGGCGATCCCGGCTTTTTGTATGTTGGCGGTGATTTATATCAAACTTGGCATGGTGCGCCGTGTCCGTGGTTTAGTCTGGACTGCCCGTGTGCTGTATATGCTTAAACCCTGGAGTATGGTGGATATTTTCCTGATTGGTATTCTGGTCGCTTTTGTCAAACTGGTGGTCTATGCCGATATTTCTGTCGGAATGAGTTTCTGGGCTTTTTGCCTGTTTTGTTTGTTGCATTTGCGCACTTTCCAGGTGATAGACCGTCATGCCTTGTGGGAGTCGATAGCTGCAGCGCCTCAACCTGTTTCCGCTGATTTTGCCGGACGAACCGGTATGTCGCTGAATTTAGCCAGTTGCAGCTGCTGCACTGCCATAGTGCCGCTGGAGCAAAAACACTGCGGTCGCTGCGGCACCAAAGTCACGGCGCGCATTCCGGCCAGCCTGCAAAAAACTTTGGCTTGGTTGATTACTGCTACCTTGTTGTATATCCCAGCTAACTTGCTGCCTATTATGGAGACTGTGTCTTTGGGCAGTAGCATTCAGTCTACAATCATCAGCGGTATTATATTGATGTGGCAGGACGGTGCTTACCCTGTCGCTATTGTGATTTTATTGGCCAGCGTGGTGGTACCAGTGGTGAAAATCGCTGTGATGTTTTGGCTCTGTTATCTTGCCAGTCACAGTGGACATAAGCGGCAGTTGCTATCGACCAGGGTGTATTTACTGGTCGACTGGATTGGCCGTTGGTCCATGGTGGATGTTTTAGTGGTCGCTATTCTGGCGGCATTGGTTCGATTTGATTTATTGATGGGCGTGTACCCTGGTATGGGTGCGATAATTTTTGCGACTGTGGTGATCACCACCATGCTCGCCGCTATGAGTTTTGACCCACGTTTATTGTGGGACCAACGGAATAAAAAAGAGGAGAAGCAGCGTGGCTAAGACGCAGGGCCGGGTGGCCGCGGTGAAAAAGATCCGACAATTATCTCCGATCTGGATAGTGCCAGTGATAGCTGTGGCTATTGGTATTTGGATGCTTTATTACACTCAGAAAAATCAGGGGCCCGTGATCACCTTAGTCACACTCAATGCTGAGGGCATAGTGGCAGGTAAAACCCAGATCAAAAGTCGTAGTGTGGATATAGGCCGGGTCGAATCCGTGCAGCTATCAGAAGATTTAAGCAAAGTGTTAATCAAAGCTCGGATGGATCCCGGTATTGAGCCTTTACTCAATGAAGACTCTCAGTTATGGGTTGTTAAGCCTACGGTAGGGCGTGGTGGTGTCAGTGGTTTAAATACATTGTTATCAGGTGCTTATATTGAATTACAGCCAGGTAAAGCCAATGTACAGAAGTATTATTACGAGCTGCTCGACAGTCCACCTATAGCACCGGCTGATGCGCCTGGCGTTCGTGTGACGTTGTTAAGTGATGATGCGACAGCTTTAGCTGTAGGCGATCCTGTGCTTTATCATGGTTATGCAGTAGGTACGGTAGAAACCAGTCATTTTGTGGCTGAGCAAGGTCATATGACCTATCAGTTGTTTATACGTGCACCTTATGATGCTTTGGTCACTGAAAACGTGCGCTTCTGGCAAGCCAGCGGTATGGCGCTGGATGTCTCTGCTCAAGGGGTGCGAGTGGAGTTAGCCTCTATCGCCACGCTACTGAGTGGCGGTGTGAATTTTGATGTGCTGGATGGTTGGCCCGCTGGGGATAAAGTGGTTAGCAACAGCGAGTTTCAGTTATTTAAAAATCAAAAAGCGATCAAAGAAGGTTTATATACCGAATACAACGAATACCTGCTGTTTTTTGATGAGTCTATTCGTGGTTTAACTGCTGGGGCTCCTTTGGAATACAAAGGTATACGCATTGGTACTGTGGCTATGGCGCCGTACTTTTTTAACATGGATAATCCATTGGATGTGGCCTTTAAAAAAGGTATTCCTGTATTGGTGCGGGTTGAAGCGGGCCGTCTGGCTGGTGAGATGAGCCTGAAAAAACTGGCGCAGGAATTAGAAACTGCAGTACAACATGGCTTAAGAGCCGTACTAAAAACTGGTAGTTTATTGACGGGCGCTTTGTATATTGAACTGGTGCAAACTGATGCACAAATTGAAACACCTAAAGTTAAAGTAGATATGCCAGCTTTGGCTGATGCTGAACAGTCTGAGAAAGTTCAAGTCACTACAACACAACCGCCAGAATTTTCCAGCGAAGGTTTTGTGCCTGCACCTTTTGCCCTGGCCGATCACGCTGGTCTGAAAATTATGCCAACAGCCCCAAGCGGTTTAGCCAATATTGAACAGAAAGTGCTGCAGGTGCTGGATAAGGTGAATCGTCTGCCTGTAGAAGATGTGTTAGCGCAAAGTTCCGCTACCTTGGCACAAAGCGAAAAAATGCTGAAAAACGCTGAACAGCTGATCCAGTCACTGGACTTGCTGGTGAAAAATAACGCAGTGCAGCAATTACCTGCAGACTTACAACAAAGCCTGGCAGAGCTGCGTAAAACTCTGGCTGGTTTTTCGCCGGGTTCACCGGCTTATGAGCGCTTAAATGGAAATTTACAGTCGATGGATCAGTTATTACGTGATTTACAGCCTGTGATTAAAACCATGAATAGTCAAAGTAACTCTCTGATCTTTAATGCTGATCTGCCAAAAGATCCTGAACCTGAGAAGGGCAACTAATGCGTTATTTAGCTTGTGTAGTCTTAAGCCTGGCGTTGGCCGGTTGTGGCAGTTCTCCGTCTGAACTGCAGTATTACCGTTTACCAGCAGTTGCGGTCAAAGCACCAGTGGTGGATAGCAGCAAAGTGTTGGTGGTAGAGCCAGTGATGGTGGCCAGTTACCTGAACAGCAATGCGCTGGTGTATCAGAACAATGAGGTTAACCTTCAGCTGACCCGCACTCATCAATGGGCCGAAGCTCTGGATCAGCAACTGACCCGTAATTTGCAGGCACATTTATCCGGCGCTTTAACGGACTGGCGTGTCACTCAACAGGTAAACGGGGCGGGAGACAGTCGTCTGACGGTACAGGTGACGCAGTTCCATACCACAGCAGATGGTGTGGTGCTGATCAGTGGTCAGGCGCATTTACTCACAGGCGCTACCGTGAAGCAAATGCCTTTTGAGCTGCAATTAGCTATTGCTGATGATGGTTATGACGAAGTGGTCAAAACCTTAGGGCAAGGCTGGGGACAGGTTGCCACACAAATAGCAAAAGTAGTGGAACAACAATAAGTAGTAGTGTGGAATTTAGTAGGTGAATTCCGCACCTAATACCACGGCTTTTCGTGCGCCTGTGACTTCAGGAATATTACCTGGAATCTTGTGGTCATAGGCATAAGCCAGCCAGGCAAAAGCCATAGCCTCCACATCATCGGCTTTTATCCCTAAACTTGCAGTTTGCTGTAGCCGTACTGCAGGCAATAGCTGCTGCAAATCGCTGAAAAGTACTTTGTTATAAGCGCCACCCCCACAGACAAATAACTCCTCTATGGTTTCATTGACCAGTGCGATTTTAATGCTCTCTGCAGTAAAGCGTGTCAACGTGCGCTGCACATCGGCCGCGGCATAGTTATTCGCAAGTAGCTTATGGGCCAGCCACTGTGGATTGAAATACTCTCTGCCTGTGCTTTTGGGGCCTTGTAACTGAAAGTAGGGGTCGGATAGTAGGCGTTCTAACAAATCCTGTTGTATCGAACCTGAGGCAGCATACTGACCGTCTTTGTCATATAAACCTAAAGCTTGTTGCTGGATCCAGTTATCCATCAGGCCATTGCCTGGGCCTGTATCAAATCCACGCACTGGCTGACCCGGCTGTAGTAAGGTGACATTGGCAATACCACCAATATTTAAAATAGCGCGGTAGCTGTTTGGTTTTGCAAAAATAGCTTTATGAAAAGCTGGTACTAAAGGCGCGCCTTGGCCGCCATAAGCCATGTCTTTACGACGAAAATCGGCAATGACCCGGATTTGAGTTTCAGCAGCCAGACGGAACATATCACCAATCTGATAAGTAAATGGAAACTGCACATAAGGGCGGTGACGAATGGTTTGGCCATGACAGCCAATCGCCTTTATGTGTTCAGGAGCTACCTTGGCTTTTGCTAATAATTGTTTGACTGCATCAGCATAAGCTAATGCCAGTTGTTGCTCTACCTGACCCATCAATTCCAGCTCATTGGGGCCGGACTGGGCTAATTGGCTTAACTGCTGACGTAACAGTTCAGGAAAAGGACAAAGCAGGGAGTCGAGTAATTCAGGTTGGAGTTTGTCTTGAGGTCGATGCCCAAAACGAACCAGCACCAGGTCGATGCCATCGAGACTGGTGCCGGACATGATACCTATGTACAAACTGGACATTACTCAGCAGCGGCTACAGTGATCCGCTCGTGGTTCTGCATTTGTGCAATCAGCTGTTTTGCCTGATTGACAAAAGCTATACGTTCGCTGGTCGAGAGTGCATCTGCCTGAGGTAATTTTACAGTACGTGGATTACGGTGCACACCGCCGACCACAAATTCGTAGTGCAAATGAGCGCCAGTCACACGGCCTGTGGCACCTAAGCGACCGATGACCTGACCTTGTTTTACCTGTTCGCCTTGCTTCACATCCCTTTTAGACAAGTGCAGATATTTGGTGACTATGTTGTTTTTGTGTTTAATAAACACATAGTTACCATTCACGGCATTGCGGGTAGATGCAATCACTTTACCGTCACCAGCGGCCATAATAGGAGTGCCTACAGCGGCTACGTAATCAACACCATTATGTGGTTTAACTTTCTTTAACACTGGGTGTAAGCGGCGAGGATTAAAATTGGAGCTAACATACTGGAAGCTGACCGGGGCACGTAAGAAGGCTTGTTTAGTACCTTTACCGTCCGGCTTATAAAAGGCACCATCTTTGTGACGAACGGCCTGATAGACCTGACCTTCGTTTTTAAACTGTGCAGCGAGAATATTACCGTTACCTACAAATTGACCGTCGGCATAACGGGTTTCAAAAATCACGCTAAAGCTATCACCTGCTTTAATGTCTAAACCAAAGTCGATGTCGTAGCTGAAAATGTTGTTCGCCAGAGTCAGCATCTGAGCTTCAGTTAAACCAGCTTCCAGACCTGCGTTCCAGAAAGAACCGTTAACCACACCACTGACCACTTCAGTGCGGGTTTCCACTTCTTTTAATAATTCTTCGGCTGCAAACTTGCCATTGGCAGTACGCTGCACCCTTAAGGTTTTCAGGTTGTTGATTGGATAACGGATTTCCTGCAACTTGCCCTGATTATCCAGACCAAACTCAATTTGCTCGCCGGGAAAAATGCGGGTTAAGGTTTTGACTGGCTTACCCAGCTCTAACACTTCCTGCATTGTGGCTTGATCTAATTTAGCTTTGCGGAAAATAGCCGACAAAATGTCGCCTTTTTTCACATCAACAGTGACCCACTCCAGTGAGTTATCTTCGTGCGGCAGAGTGGCCAGCTGTTCAGCCGCAATTTTCTCTTCCACCAAAGGGATATCAATACTGTATCTTTTTCCAACTTCCAACTCAGAAGTTTCTGTAGTTCTGGAGGCTGAAGCTTGTTCTGACGGGATCAACAGCATAACGGCAACAATGCCGCTTAAAGCGCCGATTAATAACCGATGTTTGATAGGCAAAGATGAAAACATAGAAAGCGCATCTCTTATTATTATCAGACAAACCAATAAAAAAACGAGCATATAACGATTTTTTACCCGATGCCACACTTTTGTTGGTTTGATCTAAAGAAATGTTTCGTTAGAATGCAGACTTGGAATTTTGCCAAATACAAAGAGAAACGGGAGTAGACCATGGCTCACTGGGAGCAGGCGCTGGCTGAGATAAAACGCGGCTGCGAAGAGATTTTGTTAGAAGAAGAACTTATTGCTAAGTTAAAGGAAGGAAAACCTTTAAAAATCAAAGCAGGTTTCGATCCAACTGCACCAGATTTGCACTTAGGTCATACGGTTCTGATCAACAAATTACGTACCTTTCAACAGTTGGGTCATGAGGTCATTTTCCTGATAGGCGACTTCACCGGCATGATTGGCGATCCAACAGGTAAAAACGTCACGCGTAAGCCTTTGACACGCGAAGATGTGCTGGCCAATGCGCAAACCTATAAAGAGCAGGTGTTTAAAATTCTTGATCCGGCCAAAACCCGCGTGGCTTTTAACTCCGAATGGATGGAAAAGTTAGGCGCGGCAGGTATGATCAAATTAGCTGCACGTCAGACGGTTGCCCGTATGTTGGAGCGTGATGACTTTAAAAAGCGTTATGCTAATAACCAGTCTATCGCTATCCACGAGTTTTTATACCCACTGGTGCAAGGCTGGGACTCTGTTGCTTTAGAAGCCGATATCGAAATGGGCGGCACCGATCAGCGCTTTAACCTGCTGATGGGCCGTGAGCTGCAAAAAGACGAAGGTCAGCGGCCGCAAACTATTATTATGGTGCCATTGCTGGAAGGCCTGGACGGTGTGCAGAAAATGTCCAAATCTTTGGGCAACTATATTGGTATCACAGACACGCCGGGTGAAATGTTTGGCAAAGTGATGTCCATCAGCGATGAGCTGATGTGGCGTTATTACGATTTGCTGAGTTTCCGTCCTATCGCTGATATTGCGGCACTAAAACAACAAGCGGCTGAAGGTCGTAACCCACGTGATATCAAAATTGAACTGGCAAAAGAAATTATTGCCCGTTTCCATGACGAGGCGGCAGCGGATGCGGCAGAGCAGGATTTTATCCAGCGTTTTCAGAAAAACGCCTTGCCGGATGATATTCCTGAACTGACCTTGACCTTAACATCAGACAGTATCCAGATTGCCAACTTATTAAAAGAAGCAGGTCTGGTTGAAAGCACTTCAGAGGCTTTGCGTATGATTAAGCAAGGTGCAGTGAGACTGGATGGTGAAACTAAAGTGGAAGACAGCAAAATGGAATTTGAAAGAGGCAGCAGCCATATCTTTCAGGTCGGCAAACGTAAATTTGCTAAAGTCAGTCTGGTCTAAGCTCTGATTTATTCTAACAAAACCGGCTTTGATGCCGGTTTTTTTATGTTGTGATTAGCTGGCTTGTTGTAAGCGGGCAAATAGCAGCTTTTGTAATTCTGCCTTAAATTGTGACGGGTCAAATGGCAGGTGCAGCCAAATAATATCAATACTCAGCTTTGGCTCTGGGTCTTCAGCACAGAGCAGGGCAAGTTTCACCTGATGTTGAGTAAGCTCGTTGAGCAGCATGGGTAAATCTATTCCTGGCTGGTCAGCCATCATCATGACGAGTTCAGGTTTATGTTCACCCATCATCAATAAAGCTTCTACAGCGTTGCGCGCATATTTTAATTCAATTGGAAAATGCCACTGCTTACACAAGGCTTGAATTAATTTGAAAAAATCTGCATCTAGATCTACGCATAACAGACGTGTTAGCGGCGGGGATTTTTGTCTTTTATGCAACAAACCCAGCAGAGACTCCTGCACTATACGTCTGTGTCCCCCAGGTGTTTTCCATGCACTCAATAAGCCTTGTTCAACCCAAAGCTGGATAGTGCGCACTGAAACTCCAAGCAGGGTCGCTGCCTGACGAGTAGAAAGAAGTTGATGTTGCTCTGACATAATATACTTTCTGATTTGATTGATTTTATCATATTTATCAAATGAGGTGATGTCAATGAAGTCTGAAGTTTTTGTGACTGATAGCCTGTTTTTTATACATATTACCTTGCGCTTTTTTTAAATGAAGCTAATTTGATATTAAATTGATATCAAATTAAGGAGCCGAAATGAAAGAGTATCTGGCAACAAGCCGCAGTGGTTTAATGATGTTAGCTGTGCTTCCGGCAGTCTTTGTTTTATCTGGTTTTGGTCTGCTGGTCTTAGGTGGACCACTAAAACTGGTAGCGATACTGGCGCTGATTTTTGTGGGAATTGGTTTTTTTGGCTTCTACATGGTGCAGCCCAACCAATGTGCCGTACTGCAGCTGTTTGGTCGTTATGTCGGCTCGGATTTACAAACGGGGTTGCGTTGGGCTAATCCTTTTTACAGTAAACAAAAGGTATCGCTGCGGGTTCGGAACTTTGAAAGCGGTAAATTAAAGGTGAACGATCACAGTGGTAACCCGGTGGAAATTGCCGCCGTAGTAGTATGGAAAGTAGTAGACAGTGCTGAAGCCGTGTTTGAAGTAGAAGATTACGAAAATTTTGTCAGTATTCAAAGCGAAGCGGCTTTACGTTATTTAGCTTCCAGTTATCCCTATGAAGCTGCAGACGACATAGATATCAGCCTGCGCAGTAATGGTCCTGAGGTCACAGATTTACTCAAAGGCGAAATTCAGGCCCGTTTGGATAAAGCCGGTGTTGAAGTACTGGAAGCCCGCATAAGCCATTTGGCTTATGCGCCTGAGATTGCCAGCGCTATGTTGCAACGTCAGCAAGCGCGTGCTGTGGTGATGGCTCGTCAGCAATTGGTTGAGGGGGCTGTAGGTATGGTTGAACTGGCATTGGCGCGTTTATCTGAAAAGAACATGGTGCAACTAGACGAAGAGCGCAAAGCCGCTATGGTCAGTAACTTGCTCGTCGTGCTTTGTGGTGATCATCAGGTGCAACCTGTGATTAACACTGGCACTTTGTATTAAGCGGAGAGCTGTGTGTCGAAAAAAGCTTTTGCGTTACGTATTGATGAAACGGTGCTGCATGCTTTGCAGCATTGGGCTGACGATGAGTTTCGCAGTGTAAATGGCCAAATTGAATATTTATTACGTGAAGCATTGGTTGAGGCCGGTCGGTTGAAAAAAAAGCCTGCAACGCCATCTGATCAAGAACAATAAACATGGTGTTATTATTTTTCGTTATTGCCCTGTTTTGGTGCTTATCTGTATGATGCTGACCTAATTTAATGCATCCGGTCAGTGGGTCTCTTGAATGTCTGAACATAAAACCTGGGTCCAGGCCCTGATTGCCGGTGTTGGTGCCGGTCTGGTCATTGCTTTGTTAGCCATGATGCAACAATGGCAGCAGCTATGGCTGGTGGCTCCTTTTGGTGCAACGGCTGTGATCCTGTTTGCATTGCCTGACAGTCCTTTAGCCAAAGCAAAAAATGTCATTCTTGGCCATTTGTTAGCTGCATTGATAGGTTTAGTTTTTGTACATGCGTTTGGATTAACGGTCTGGAGTCTTGCTGTTTCAGTAGGTCTTGCCATTGCCTTGATGGTACTGCTAAAAATTACTCATCCACCAGCAGGCGCTACCACCTTGCTGATCATGTTAACTGCTCCGGACTGGTGGTTTTTATTCAATCCGGTGCTGACAGGTTCTGTGCTGATGGTGGTGGTGGCCTATTCGTACCACAAGAGCCACAGGAAAGGACATATGCACTTGCTTAAACGTAAAGCTGCAGCAGCAAATACCAAAGTGGCAGACTGATAAAACTTAATAATAAACCTAAGCCGACTAAGGCTGGCACTAAACGCAGTGCCAGTCCTGCCCCAATGGCTATAGCACCTGCAGACACCATAGGCGGCATGGCCGCTTCAAATACTACGACCTGCAGCAATAAGGGTTCTGGCTGGAAAAAGTTTAGAAAACTTAAGGCTAATACAGGCATCAGAAAGAGTTTAACTCCCAAGGCAAAAATCAACGGTTTAGCGTCTTTATTATCCAGTTGCAGTCTGAACTGAAAACCTACCGCTATCATTATTACTGGCACTAAAGTGGCAGCCAGACTATCCAGGAGTTGACTAAAAAACTGCGGGTAAGGCCAGGATTTCAGTGCCAAGGCCACAGCTAAAGCGACAAAAGATGGGAAAGTGATGACACGCGTCAGCATTTGTAAGGCGCTGGGAGTGGTTGCGTTCGGGTTATACCAGGCCGCCAGCAAAGTGGAGTAGGTGGCCAAAGCGACAAAAGAGCCCGCCTGATCGTAAATCATCGCAAAGGGCAGGGCTTTTTCACCAAAAAATGCTTCTACCATAGGAAAGCCTAAAAAAGAGGTATTGCCCAGTGGGAGTACCACCAGCAAAGCCCCTACTGTGGTTTTCTCCCAGTGCCATACTTTACCGGCAAGGATCACTAAGCCAGCCACTATGATCAGTAGCACCCAGGGCGTGATAGCGGGCAACCAAAGCTGACTGGAAAATTCTAACAAAGGAATTTTTTGTAGTACCAGAGCAGGTAAAGCAACAAAAAGCACGTACTGATTCAGCACTAAACCTGTATCTTGAGGAAATTGCGGCAGTCTGCGTAGCAGGGCACCAATCATCAGATAGATCAGGACTAAAGCAAAATTTTCCATCACAACTCCTTATGCTTTTCAGCCAGTCTAATCTGAAGCGGCTTCTGTGCCTATGCGACTTTCGCCTGATAGCTGCTCTAGCAGGTTCAGCTGTCTAATCTCTTGCTTTAGTAACAACTCTTTGTCTTTTTTTGTCCATTGTTTCAGCTGATACTCTAATTTGCTGGCTGAAGATCGGCAGGGCATAGGGTAAGTAAAAGCTAACTGCAAAGGACCTTTACCCTTGAGTGCTTTAGCGCCACCTGTTAGTTCGCCCTTATGTTGACGTAAACGCCGTTCAGGATCTGTGCTGATGCCCGTATACAAAGCGTCTGCTGCGGTGCGCACCATATAAACAAACCATGGGGGTGATACTGCTGTCATGCCTTGTCCTGTTAGTTCTGCTAAACTAGCGACGATTTATACCTTTAGCACCTGAAGCCGCAGCCTCAGGAGATTTGGGTATAGATGTTTCAACGCCGATACTTTAAAGGAAATTGCATGTCATTTGCCACGCTTGGTTTAGATCCCCGTATTCTTTCTGCTGTGACCAATCAGGGGTATCACACGCCAACTCCTATTCAGCAGCAAACCATCCCCGTGATCCTGGAAGGCAAAGACGTATTAGCTGGCGCTCAGACGGGTACTGGAAAAACAGCTGCTTTTACCTTACCCGTATTACAGTTGCTCAGTAAAAATACCAGTAAAGTGAATAATCTGCAGGTGCGTTGTTTAGTACTGACGCCAACCCGTGAACTGGCGCAGCAGGTCGCTGACAGTGTCAAAGCTTATGGCGCGGACTTACCACTGAAATACGCGGTTTTTTATGGCGGTGTGTCAATAAACCCACAATATGATCAGGCAAGCAGAGGTTTAGATATTCTGGTCGCCACACCAGGGCGTTTGCTTGACCATTTGCATCAGGGCACTGTCAGTTTGTCAGAGCTGCAAATTCTGGTGCTGGATGAAGCCGACCGTATGCTGGATATGGGTTTTATTCACGACATTAAACGTATTATGGCGCGCTTGCCCAAAGAGCGACAGACACTGTTTTTCTCTGCGACTTTTGCTAAAGAAATCAAAGAGCTGGCTGATACCTTATTAAAATCTCCTGTACTGATTGAAGTCGCTAAACCCAACAGTACCGCAGAGAAAATAGAGCAACTGGCCTATCGTGTGGATTCGCAGCGAAAACGTGAAATGTTGTCTTATCTGATTGGCTCACGGCAGTGGAAACAGGTGCTTATTTTCAGCCGTACTAAACATGGTGCTGACCGTCTGGCGAAACAATTGCGGTTAGACGGTATAGAAGCTGGTGCTATTCATGGCGATAAAAGCCAGGGCGCCCGCACAAAAGCGCTGGATGACTTTAAAAACAACAGATTAAGTGTGTTAGTGGCGACCGACATTGCGGCTCGCGGTTTAGATATTGAAGAGCTACCTATAGTAGTGAACTACGATTTACCTCAGGTGGCGGAAGATTATGTACACCGCATTGGCCGGACTGGCCGGGCCGGAAACTCAGGTTTAGCCATAAGTTTAGTCACGCCTGATGATCTGGTGATGTTACAAGCTATTGAGAAACTGACCAAACAAGTGATTACACAGCAGGTATTACCTGGGTATGAGCATGATCCGAAAATGAATCACAGCAGCAAAAAAGCCGATGCCGAAGAAGAACGGGTGCAAAAAGTCGCCAGCCGTAATAAGCAACTGGCAAAAGAAAAGGCGAAATTACGTTCACAGCTGTTAGGGAAAAAATAACAGCTCAGCCGTCTACAGGTTCAGCTGGCGTATTTAAGGTCAGCTGATAAAAGGCCAAATCTAACCAGCGGCCAAATTTAAAACCTGCCTGAGTGATAGTACCGCTGTGTTTGAAGCCGTGTTTGGTATGTAACGCAATACTGGCTTCATTAGCCGCATCAATACCACCAATCAGCAGATGATAATTGTCCAGTTGTGCCTGCTGAATAATTTGCTGCAACATCAGAGCACCATAGCCTTTCCCTTGCTGATCCGGCGCCACATAAACTGAATGTTCGACTGAATATTTAAAAGCCGGAAAAGCTCTGAAGGTGCCATAACTACCAAAAGCCACTAATTGATTTTGCTCATTTAGCAAACCTAGCACCGGGAAATTGCCTGCTGTTTTGTTAGCAAACCATTGCTGCATAGTGGTCATAGTGCGTGGCTTATATTCATACAAAACTGTGGTATGCAAAATAGCATGGTTAAAAATAGCCAGAATAGCTTCAGCATGTTCTTCGTAATTGCAGGGTACAAAACGCATCTGGTTCTCCGGGGATTGCTGCTGTTAGCTGCGGTACAGGGTTTTAATCAGGTGGTAACCAAACTGGGTTTTCACTGGGCCATGTACTTCCAGAACCGCCTTTTTAAACACCACTTCGTCAAAAGCTCTGACCATCTGGCCAGGCTTAAACTCGCCTAAATCCCCGCCTTTTTTGCCGGAAGGGCACAAGGAGTGTTTCTTGGCTAAGTCATGAAAACTGGCGCCTTTGGCCAGCAATTGTTTTAATTTCTCTGCTTCAGCTGCAGTTTTAACCAGAATATGGCAGGCACAGGCTTTAGGCATTTATAGTGACCTTTTGATTGGGCTTTCATTTTACCTCCTTAACTACAGAAAGGGTAACTGTTCTTTGAAGAGCTTGAGATTTTTGCAGCAGAAACATCAATCACAAGACAAGCAGTCTCGAATTCCTCACTCGTCGCATTTAAATCAGTTTTGGCGCTTTTTTTGCTTGAATTGTGAATTAATTAATTTCATGTATTGATTCTTATAAAAAATATTAAAAGATGTTTTTATTGTAACACATTGTTTGTTAATTGTTTTTTGTGGGTCGTTGTTGTTTGCTACATTTTTTTGCAGAGAGTTTAGTTAACATTTCCTTGTGATCTGTAAGTCAATTGTAATATATATGGACGTGCGCTAGCTTGATTAAAAAACTGCAGTGTTAAAAATAAAAAACTTGAAAATCTAGGAAGGTTCATAATGCAACGTAAAGCTTATTCTTTATTAGCTGTCGCAATTTCAGCGGCACTAACAGGCCAGGTCATGGCTGATACCCCTGAGAAGTCTCACTATTCTCCAGAAGTCGAGCCGCTGGTTAGTTACGACACTTCGATTAAAAATAAAACCAAATTAGAGCAGCGTCCAAATTATTTCATTGTGCAGTTGGAAGCGGCGCCTTTAGCAAAAGCAGCTTCAGCTTCAGCAGTGGCTCAAGGTGTGAAGGGTAACAGATTAGACATGTCTTCAACTGCAGTGGCTAAGCAATCAGCCGTTCTTGCAGCTGAGCGCCAGAGTTTTGCACAGGCTTTGAAGAAATCTGTGCCTAATGCTCAGGTTGAACGTCATTACGACACAGTGTTAAATGCTGTTGTGGTAACTTCAGAGCATGATATTTTTGAAAAACTGTCCGCTATGCCTGGCGTTGCTAAGGTATATCGTGAAGAGATGTACTACGAGCAAATGGATGCCTCTCTGGGTCTGATTAAAGCGAAGCAAGTGTGGGAGCAGCTGGGTGGCAGTGCTGAAGCTGGTAAAGGTATTAAAGTTGCAGTAATTGATGGCGGTATTCGCCCTGAAAACCCAATGTTTAGAGATGATGGTTTTACAGCGCCTGAAGTCAAAGCGACAGACGACTATTGTGCAACCATTAAGCCAGACTTTTGTAATAACAAACTTATAGTCGCTCGTTTCAGTGCTCCTACATTTACCACTATTCCACAGGAATACATGAGCCCCTTAGGCCAGGGCGGTCATGGTACTCACGTGGCTGGTACTGTGGCTGGTATGCCAACTACAGTTTATTTTAATGGTTCGAGCAATACCGATGCTGAAGGAACTGTGGTTACTGCTCCAACCGAAGGTTACACAGCTGTGGACGTTTCAGGTGTAGCGCCTGGTGCATACTTGATGGCTTATAAAGCCCTGTTTCAGGTGTACCGTGCTGATGGTACGGTAACGGGCAGTGGTTCTAATATTATGCTGTTAGAAGCTTTAGACTGGGCTGTTAAGGACGGCGCTGACGTCATCAACAATTCATGGGGTGGCGGTGCTGGCGGTGATCCTGCAGCAAGTCCTTACCAGCAGTCCTTTTTAGCCGCAGAGGCCGCAGGTGTTGTTGTCGTTACTGCTGCTGGTAACGATGGTCCTGGTGCTAAAACTATAGGCTGTCCTTCTTGTATCGAAAGTGGTATTTCCGTTGCAAGTACTACTCATGGCCGCTATTTTGCAAATAAAGTGACTGCGGGTGGCGAAGACTTTTTGGCTGTCGCAGGTTCAGACTTTGCAAAAACTATAGCTGGTCTGACGGCAGATATTTCAGCTCCTGTTGTGTTAGCTTCAGCTGTTGCTCCAACCAACGCTTTAGGTTGTACAGCTTTTCCTGCTGATCTGTTTAAAGATAAAATTGCCGTGATTTCGCGTGGCTCTTGTAACTTCACCGATAAAATAAACAATGCAAAAGCCGCTGGTGCCGTAGGTGTGATCGTAGTTCAGAACAGTGATGGCGAACCCTCAGTGATGTCTACACCTGGCGTAACTATTCCAGCTGTTATGATTAGTAAAGCTGACGGTGCTAAGCTGGTTGCTGATATGGTAGTAACCATGGGTATTGAAGCGGACAGAGTCATGTCTGCACAGTTTACTGACATCATGAGTGATTTCTCATCCCGTGGTCCGAATGGTAACAGTAACTTCCTGAAACCTGATATTGGCGCGCCTGGTAGCAGCATTTTATCTGCAACATCACCTGATGCCTTTGCTGATTCTCGTACCTTCCAGTTAAACAGCGGCACATCCATGGCTTCTCCTCATGTTGCTGGTGCAGCTGCGATAATGAAACAGCTTTATCCTGAATGGACGCCTGTTGAAATTAAAACAGCCTTAACTTCAACTGCTGTTAATGGTTTGAAAAAAGAAGATTCTGTGACGCCAACTACGCCTTTTGATCTGGGTGCTGGTCGTCTGGACTTGGAACGTGCAGTGAAAGCTGGTGTTACTTTTGATAAACCATCTTTTGCGCAAGACCCGTGTGTTGCTGAATGTTCATTCACCAGAACTATCCGCAACATGACAGATAAAGAAGTAACATGGACTCCTTCATTAAGTCTGACTGATGCTGCCATGACAGGTGAGTTTAGTGTTTCATCTGTAACGTTAAAACCTTATGGTACAGCAGGCGATTCTGCAGAGTTCACGCTGAAGTTGAATGGCGCATTTGCTGCGCTGGATAGCTGGAGTTTTGGTAATGTACTCTGGACTGCCAGCGATGATGACATTCCTTCTGCAACTATGCCTATCGCAGTTCGAGTTGCCACATCTTCTGATAGCTCGTTATTGTCCACTGTATCTGTTGGTGAGTTAACGCCTTCGACGCCAGCTCAGGTATCGAATACGTTAAACAACAGATCCTTTACTGGTCAAATATCAGTCGTATCTAAACTCCCTGCAGGTACTAAACTGGTTGATTCCAGCGGCGCTGCAACTGTGACAGGCGGAACTCAATTCTTGTTCGACGCCAATGCGGATTCAGCTGCCGTATCCTGGTCAGGAACTTTAAACACGCCTTCTATGCGTTTAAGTTCACGCGCGCCAATCAACTATGAATTGGCCACGAATGGCGGGACCCGGATTACTTGTTCGGGCGACTGTGACGAATTTTATTCCGGACTTAACTTAGGTGGCGCAGGTTTACCTGTGACATTTAATGGTCAAACCTACAGCCGTGTTTATGTGTCAGACAATGGTATTATTACGTTCTCTAACACAGCAACAACTCCGGCTCCATCATACTCTAACCAACAACTGCCAAGTTCAATTACACCTAATAACCTGATCGCTCCATTCTGGTCCGATATGGATTTAGCTGGCGGCGCTACAGGTGGTGGCAATATTTACTACTCAGTGTTGACAATGGGTGGTGTTCGTTACCTGGTGGTTGAGTGGAACAAGGTTCGTGTTTACGATGACGCTAGCGGTAATGAATATACCTTCCAGGCATGGATGGCGTTAAATGCTCCTCAGAACATTTTCTTTAATTACCTTGATATGGATGCAATGCCAAGCAATGTAACTGTAGGTGCGGAAGATGTTGCTGGAGCTTTAGGTGTTAACCATTATTTCAATGGTACAGGCACTGCTCCGGCATCGGCTCAATCTTTAAACCTGAATATTGTGACTGGCGGTAAGTTAGTCATGAACTACGCTTTGGAGAATACGGGCGAGTTAGCTTTGGGCAAGGTTGATTCAATTTCTTTGGATGAAGATACTGTAAGTGAAGCTGTTGATGTGTTAGCGAATGATGCAACATCATTTGAGAAAGTTGTTGCGGTTAAAGTGACTAATAACGGTAATACGTTGGATGCATTTAATAAGTTAACTGTGAAACCTGAAGGTGTTGTGAGCAACCCTGTTGTTGTAACGGCTCCAGCTCATGGTTCAGTTGCAGTGACAGACGGTAAGTTTGTTTACACTCCGGCAGCAAACTTTAATGGTACTGACAGCTTCACCTATCAGGCTCAGGATGAAGCAGCTGTTAAAACTGCTCCAACAGAAGTTCAGGTAACAGTAGCTGCTGTGAATGATGCACCAACTCTAGTTGCAGGTGCAGCAGTTACGGTTGAAGAAGGTATGTCTGCAACTTTATCTGTGACAGGTACTGATATTGATGGTGATGCATTAACTTACAAGTGGACTCAAGTATCAGGTCCGTCTTTGGCAATTAGTGCTACTACTGCCACTGTCACTGTTACTGCGCCAGCTGTTGAGTCCGATCAAGCTGTGGTCTTCGACGTTACAGCCTCTGACGGTACTGCAACATCAGCTCCGGTCAAAGTAACGCTTAATGTGACTAACATTAAAGGTTCTAGCGGCAGCTTTGGTTGGTTATCACTGATGTTATTACCACTGGCTTTATTACGCCGTCGTCGTAACTAACAGAACTTTATAGTTCAATGCAAAAACCGCCGTATATCGGCGGTTTTTTTATGTCCAAGGAAGGGCGGTATGTCGAAAATGCAGGAGCATATTTTCGACGATGTCCAAGGAGGGACGGTATGTCGAAAATGCAGGAGCATATTTTCGACGATGAGTTGATTTATGTTCAGCAATAAAAAAACGGGACTGTGGTCCTAATGCCAGTCAGATAAGCTGACTGGCATTATTTTTTGTACGCATATTTACTCACTTTCCGTTTCACTTGCCTCGGATACGTGCGCTCTTCTCGTCGGAACGGCAAGATAAAAATTCTGCTTTTCGGGTTAAATCATCCAGTTCTTTTGGAATATGGTGAGCGCTGATTAAGGTAAATCCATGCTCGAATAAGCTGACTATGGCATTCGCGCATAAAGTAAAACTCAGCTCATTAGGGTAAATACCTGGCAAGGTTTTCGCCATCCTTAACATCTGGTAACGGATAAGGTTGTAGCACAGCAGTACTCCCCACAGCTCTTGCTTGACCATGTCTGATTTCTTGCTTCGTAGCGTAAATTCGCTGTCCAGCAGATGCTGCTTCATCTCCCGATAACCCAACTCGATTTCCCAGCGCTGACTATATAAATCCACAATTTCATCGCCCATGAACGCTTTGGTATCAAGCATTGAGGTCAGGATAAAGCACTCTTTGCCTTTGATTTTTTTCTGCAGTAACCGCGCTTCCATATACTCCGGCAAGCACTGCCATTTCTTTCTTGCCTGAGGACTTGTTGTCAGTCGTACCAGGTAGTCCTGCTTTCCAAGCTTTTCTATCACTTCATACTGAGTGCCTTTTTTCAGCGGGATAAGCCAGTGCCGGCTTTGCCCTTTGCTCTGCCATGCGTGCAGCAGCCCTAACGAATAAAACCCACGGTCAAATAACGTCAGGCTGTTGTCCGGCGTATTTTCAACCAATTACTCTGCCAGCACCATTTCATTGGTGCTGTACCCATCCATGGCAGCATTCACCAGCAAATGACTGGTCAGTTCCATCTGACACACCATTCTGACCATGGGCCAGGCCGATTCGCCTGCTGTTGTTTTTGGCTTTGTGAAGGCCTCTGTATTTTCCTTTGTATCTAGTGTACGCCAGACCACGCCGTCCACCCCCAGTAACTGCAGACCGCACCAGCGCGGGTGTTTCGCTTCCTTGTGCCACAGTGTTTGAGTGTGATGAAACACCTGCCGCATGGCTTCAAAACCCAACCGCTGCCTCCCCTGAACAACAGCGCTGGGGGCTACCAATTCACGTCGGCCGGGCAGCATAATTTGCATTTTATCTGCAATGCTCCGGACATCTTTACCACGATAAAGCGCCATACCAAGCACAACCAACACCAAGGATTCTAAGGGTAATCGACGGCGACGCACTGTAGCGACACCAGCCTCTTCAAGGCACTGGCTGATAAATTCTTCGGGTAAAAGCTGGTGTAACGCACCTGTGTTCAGGTTTGTTGGGAAATAGCGATTGGCAAGGGTTAAAGCGGTAACTAATTGCATAAAAAAGGCCTGCAACATCTCTGTAGCAGGCCTTTATACATCAGCCACTGGATCGGTCAACCAATCTGAAAAATGCTTATCTGATCGGCATTAGGACTGTGGTCCCGTTTTTTTATTGCGAATAACTTTAAGTTAAGCAGGCTGTTGCTGCGTAATACAGTGCACGTTACCGCCACCTAATAAAATCTCCCGACCAGGTACAGTCACCACCTGATGTTTTGGAAACAATTTGCTGAGGATCTCGACAGCGACCTTGTCATTGGCATCATCAAATACCGGCAACACCAAACCGCCATTGCATAAATAGAAGTTGATGTAAGAGCCGGCTAAACGGGCTTCAGACTCACGAGGTACAGCTGCACCTGTTAAATCCACAGTGGCATATTCGTCTGCCTTGGCGAGCATAGGAGCAGGCACAGGCAGCTTGTGAACTGTGAACTTGCGGCCTTTGGCATCAGTGCTGTTTTCCAGCACTTCTAAAGCAGCACGTGAACGTTCGTACTGTGGATCGTTTTTGTCGTCAGTCCAGGCCAATAGCACTTCAGCTGGGCCGACAAAACAGCACATATTATCGACGTGACCATCGGTTTCGTCGTTAAAAATGCCTTCTTTCAGCCAAATCACTTTATCGATACTTAAATAGTCCGATAACATCTGCTCGATTTGTTCGCGGGATAAATCCGGGTTGCGGTTTTTGTTCAGCAAACATTCTTCAGTGGTCAGCAAGGTGCCTTCGCCATCAACATGAATAGCGCCGCCTTCCAGCACAAAACCTTCAGTGCGGTAACGTGGCGTGCTTTCAATATTGGCAATCTTTTGTGCGACCTGGTCGTCTCTGTGCCATGGGAAGTATAAACCACCGTTTAAACCACCCCAGGCGTTAAAAGTCCAGTCAACAGCCCGCACTTCTTTGCCATTGGTGACAAAAGTAGGGCCTGTATCACGGCACCAGGCATCGTCTGTTGAGGTTTCAACCACACGAATTGGGTGAGTGGTTGGCTCTAAGCTCAACTGCGCCTGAGCATTAGTAAACTGAGCGGCAGAAGCCAGGACAGTCACTGGCTCAAAACGGGCAATAGCACGAATGACTGCACAAAAGGCTTGCTGTGCTGGCTTGGCGCCTAAACGCCAGTTATCGGTGCGCTCTGGCCATACCATCCAGGTTTGTTTATGCTCGGCCCATTCGGCTGGCATAAAAAAACCATCGGCACGAGGCGTACTTTGTAAGGTAACAGCCATCTTAGTTGTTACCTTCAGTTGGTATGGTTTTACCGTCTTTGGTTAAGATAGCACCGTATAAGTCGATACGACGGTCACGGTACACGCCCCAGTTACGACGGTTTTTCGCGGTTTCGTCTAAATCGAAGGTGTGAACTAACACAGCCTCGCTGACTTCGTCGGCTTCTTCTACTTTGGCGCCAAACTCGTTGGCGATAAAAGAGCTGCCGTAGAAGGTAATAGCAAAGTCGTCTTCGGTTTCACGGCCAATACGGTTCGATGCAATCAGAGGCACTAAGTTAGCAGCGGCATGGCCTTGCTGAGTACGTTGCCAGTGTTCACGTGAATTCACGGTTTCATCATGAGGTTCAGTGCCGATAGCTGTTGGGTAGAACAGCAGTTCTGCACCCATTAAAGCCATGCTGCGGGCACATTCAGGGAACCATTGATCCCAGCAAATACCAATACCAATTTTGGCATAAGCGGTATCCCAGACTTTAAAGCCTGTGTCACCTGGTGTGAAATAGAACTTTTCGCTGTAACCCGGACCGTCAGGAATATGGCTCTTGCGGTATAAACCTAAGTTGCTGCCGTCGGCATCAATTACTGCCACAGTGTTGTAGAAGCAGTTGCCGGCTTTTTCATAAAAGCTGATCGGCAGAACCACTTTCAGCTCTTTGGCAATTTTACTGAAATGCTTAATAGCCGCATTGTCTTCGACAGTGGTTGCAAACTCTAAATATTCATACTTTTGTTTCTGGCAGAAGTAGTTACGCTCGAACAGTTCCTGCAGCAGGATGATCTGGGCGCCCTGAGCTGCGGCTTCGCGGACTAAGCGCTCACCACGGGCAATATTTTCGTCTACATTCCAGCCACCAATCATTTGGGTGGCGGCCACAGTTACCTTACGCATGCAAAGTCTCCTCAAGCCAGAGCTTACAATTAAAAACAGAATTCAGATTTAAAGATGCAGCTACTCTAGTCAGTTTTGCCCCGCAGAGCAACCGACAGGGGCAATCAACAGCGGTAATCAAAAGCCAGGGCTGCAAGGGCGCGCAAAATGCCGTATTTTTGCGCGCTCGTCAATGAGTTTCAGGTTGTTCAGGCAGAGTTTCAGAGCAGTTGCTGCTGCCCTGAATTAACTATGGGTGGATATGCAAAAATACTGGGTTTTTAGTGAATGTTATTCGTTAGCTTGTTTGGCCAGTCGTGCGGCCAACAGCAGCAATTCAGGCTGCAACCGGACTTTGTAATTAATATGCTGGTAGCTGTATTGCACTAAACCCTCTTTGTTCAGGATATACACAGCAGGCACGGGCAGCACTACTTTGCCGCTGCTTACTTCCTTATTCAGATTCAGTTTGTAGGTGTTTAAATAAGTCGCGCTGGTTTTTTCATCCAGATAATAAGCCACACCAAAAGCAGAGCTTAAATTGAACTGACTGTCGGATAACAGGGTATAAGTAATGGCAGCGCCTTTGGTATCTTTTAGGCTGGCCTGAATGGCAGCTGGGCTGTCTGGTGTCACTGCAATCAGCTGATAACCTAAAGCTGCAAGTTTAGGTTCAATCTCACGTAAAGCCGCCAGTTGCAGGTTGCAATAAGGACACCAGCCGCCTCGGTAAAACACCAGTATGGTGTCTTGTTGTTTTAATACGGAGCTGAGTTCGACCGGATTGCCTTTGGCATCCTGCAGACTGACCACAGGCGCCGACATACCATTTAATAAAGGCTTAATATCGTCAGGGCTTTGGGCAATACGGGGTTCCGCCAACAGGCTAAAGCTAAAGAGGCTGAGGCTAAGTAACAGAATATGCTGAATTTTCATTTTGGTTTTTCCTTAAGTGATATGAGCTTATATACCGGAGTTACCTGAAGAATCTTTCAGCGGCTGCTGAATAAATGACGAATAATTGCTGATTTAGCGCAAAGTAAACACCGAAAAGCAGGGTAGAATGTGCTGAAGTGATCAGGAGGTCGTTGTGCTGGATATATTAATAGTAGGTGGTGGTATGGTGGGCGCTTCAGTGGCGCTGAAGTTAAGCCGTGCAGGTATGCAAGTGGGCTTAATTGAAAAACAGCCCGTCGCGGCTTTTGACCCACAAAGCAGCATCGACTTGCGTGTATCCGCTATCAACAGACGAAGTGAGCAGTGGCTGACAGATTTAAGCGCCTGGTCTTTATTGCAGCAATGGCGTGTATGCCCTTATAAACGATTACAGGCGTTTGAAGGCGAACAGGCCGGACTGACGTTTCATGCTGATGAAGTGGCTTTGACTCATCTGGGCCATATCATCGAAAATAATCTGATCCAGCAGGCGCTCTGGGCTAATTTTCCAGCCAACTTGCAATTGTTTTGCCCAGCCACTGTGACAGGTTTTACCCAGCACGCTGATTATGCCTGTGTCAGTACCGCAGAATTTGGCGAGTTAAAAGCCAAACTGGTGATAGCCGCAGATGGTGGTCAGTCGCAGCTGCGCCAGTTAGCGCAAATTGGCGTGTCGGGCTGGCAGTATCAGCAAAGCTGTTTAGTGGTTACAGTCAACACTGAGTACGAACAACAGGACATTACCTGGCAGCAGTTTAACGAATCAGGCCCAAGAGCTTTTTTGCCTTTGCCTGGTAAGCAGGCCTCTTTAGTCTGGTACGATCATCATCATAAAGTGAAACAGCTGGCGGCTTTGTCTAAAACCTATTTGGCTGAACAAATACAACAGGCTTTTCCAGCTAAGCTTGGCAACATTACAGTGGAGCAAGTGGCCAGCTTTCCTTTAGCCCGTGTGCATGCTAAGGACTATGTCAAAGGACGGCTGGTGCTGGTCGGGGATGCGGCTCACAGTATTAATCCGTTAGCGGGGCAGGGCGTCAATTTAGGTTTTGCCGATGCCCTGCTGTTGTCTGAACTGCTGGAGCAGGCTTTTGCCCAAGCTAAGGATTTAGCGGAGCCAGAGTTATTAAAGCAGTACCAAAACACACGTCAGCGTGAAAATGCGCTGATGATGTCGGCTATGGATCTGTTTTATCAAAGCTTTAGCAGCAGCTTGCCTCCTGTGCGTTTTTTACGTCAGCTGGGTTTAGCAGCAGCAGAAAAGGCTGGCCCGTTAAAGCATTGGGTCAGCCGTTATGCGGTGGGTATCAGTTAAGCTACAACTTCAGTAAACGCACCTGATAAAGTCCACCTGCAATACTGCCCGGCTTGGCGACAAATTTGACGCGGAAGTGATCTGCATTTTTTGGCAGCAGATCGTTGGGGATAGGGTAATCAACCTGATACCAGTTTGGGCCTTGGCCACCTTTGAGTTCCACATCTGTGAGCTTGTGATCATCCAGCCAGATCTCAAAGGCTCGACCGTTATCCAGGCCAAAATACTCCAACCGTAACGTCAGGTTTTGCTGGCCTTTGTGGCTTAACTGATAACTAAACCAGCTTTTACTGTGCCGCCAGTGTCGGCCTGAATTGATACCTGCTTCGCTTTGTTCACCCTGATAAAAATGATCTGACTCAGGCTGCTGTTCGCCTGGATAGACTTTATCCAGCGTCTGTTGTTCCAGTAAAGCCGCGGCTTTATCTTGCTGCTGTTGCTGCTCTTTTTGTTGTTGCCAGAGTTCAAGGCTAGTGTGTTGAAAGTAGATTTGGTATCTGCTGTCATGCAGTCGGAAAAAGGGAATAAGCTCAGGCTGACCTTGTAAAAAAACCTTCCCTGTACTGAAGCTCAAAGCTTGATTGGGCAGACGCTTTAAACTGGCAAGGAAGTTTTTTGTATCACCAATATAAAGTGGGGCAGCAGAGATTGGGCAGGTTGGGCCAGAAGCTATATGGCCCATACGGCTGTCATCACCAATAAATTTTAAGCTTTCATTTTTAAAAGGTGTACTGCGACTGGCGAGCACTATAGGGCCGTACAATACCGCATGATAATCAGGCTTGGCTGGCATAGGGTCCAAACTGAGCTGCATCGGCAGCTCAAGTGTCACTTTATCGCCTTGCTGCCAGGGGCCTGCCAGCAGAATATGTTCACCTGCTTTGGCTGTTACTTCAACTGCCTTACCATTACGCCAGACTTTAACGGCACCAGCCCAGGATGGATAACGCAGCTGCAAGTCCAGTGTGCTTGGCGCAGCAAAAACCAGCTCAGTGCTGTTTTCATCCGGAAATAAGGTCTGCTGCTGTAGCTTTATCTCTGGAGTGTTCATGCTGGAGGCTATCCATAAATTCACTTGCAAGGCGTTTTTGTCCAGGCTGTAAATAAATTCGCCATGTTTACTATGGCTTTCTATGCCTGATCCAACACAACACCACATGCCTTGATCCACTTTGGAATAAACCCGGTAATGTTGCGGCCGCATTGGCGTGAAATAAACAAAACCGCCATGCTCTGAATGTTGGCTGGCCAGAATATGGTTCCACAAGCCCCGCTCATAATAATCCAGGTATTTGCTCTGGCCCGTCTGGCGGTACAGCAGCATAGAGAGCTTCAGCATATTGTAGGTGTTGCAGGTTTCCGGCCCTTCCACTTCATTCAGCATAGGGTTGAAGTCGTCTTTGGGATGAAAATGCTCCCGCACGCTGTTGCCACCTATAGCGACAGTGCGCTGCTCTACCACCAAAGACCAGAAGTATTCAGCTGCTTTTAACCAGTTTTTATCGCCCGTTAATTCGGCAATACGGGCTATACCCACTACTTTAGGAATTTGGGTGTTGGCATGCAGGCCGGTTAGCTGGTCTTCGTTTTTTAACAGCGGTTCCAGAATACGTAATTCGGTAAAGTCTTTAGCCAACTGCATATAGCTATTATCCGCAAAAATAATAGCCATATCAGCCAGTACTTCGTTCATACCACCATGTTCGGTCAGCAACATTTGCTGGATTTGTTGCGGTGATAAATTTTTAACCAGATTTTTCAGCCAGTTGCCATAATTCAGCAACAGGGTTTTGGCGCGCATATCGCCAGTTTGCTGGTAGATATCACGCAGACCAGCGAAAGTTTTATGAATATTGTAAAAAGGTACCCAGTGTTTATTCAGGCTAAATAAATCAGCTTCAATCTGGCCTTGCTGTATCTGTTGCCACAAGGCTTTACTTCCTGGTATTCCGCCTAAATAGCCCTGCTGTGCCTGCTGGATTTTCTCAAGTTCAGTCAGTAGATAATCCAGCCGGGCTTTGATCTGCTCATTTGCTGTAGCGCTAAACATAAAAGCCAGAGCACTCAGGTAATGCCCCAGCATATGACCGTCTAAACCGGTATTCTCCCAGTTGCCATAAGACTCTACCTTGTTTTTAATGCCCGCTTCACGGCGCAGTGGTGCCAGCAGTTTGTTAGCATCCAGCGCCAGTAAGTACTTCAGATTGGTTTGCTCTGAATGTAAAAAGGGGCCGTCGGTTAAGCGCACTTCTTTGAGTGGCATAGTCGTTAACGCAGCAGCTTGCACGCAGAAACTGGTGGCCAACAACAGGGAAAATAATAGTCGCATTGATGACACCTCTTAGGTCAGAGCCAAGACTCTGACCCGCTAATTACTCCTGTAAAGAAGGGCGGCCAAATAGCGGCATCCCCTGATCATCCCAGCGCAGCGCTTTAACATAGGTATGGCGGTTTGGGTCCCAGAGCGGATCGCCGACTATTTCAGTGTAAGTGCGGGCGTGATAGACCAATAAGTCGGTTTTTCCGTCGGCGGATACCGTAAAGCTGTTATGGCCAGGGCCATACACCTTATGTTCAAAGCAACTTTGCAACACAGGCTCTTTCAGTTTGTGCCAGCTTTGTGGGTCCATCAGGTTGGCGTTTTCATCGGTCCACAATAGCCCCATGGCATAGTTTTCATCTGTAGCGCTGGCGGAGTAACTGATAAAGACTTTGCTGTTGCGGATCAACACACTGGGGCCTTCATTGACCCAAAAACCACGAGTTTCCCAGTCAAATTCGGGCTTACTCAAAAGTACAGGCTGGCTGCTGATTTTGTCCGGCGTATCCATAGTGGCTATATATAAATTGCTGTTGCCTTCAATCTGATTATCTTTTTGCGCCCATAAATAATACAGCTGGCCTTTGTGTTCAAAGGTGGTGGCGTCGAGGCAAAAAGTATCCATACCGGTATCAATCTGACCTAAAAACTGCCACTGTCCCGAGGTTGGATCTGCGTCTTTGCAGCAAATCACATACATACGATGCTGAAATAGTTTGTTTTTAATCTCGCGACTGGGTGCCGCCGCAAAATAGATATACCAGGCACCCTGACGGAAATGAATTTCCGGTGCCCAAATAAGCTCTGAATAAGGTCCTGACTCAGGTTTTAACCAAGCCGTGATTGGAGTGGCCTGAGGCAGTTCTTCGATAGTACGGGCACGGCGCAACTCGACTCTGTCATAAGCCGGCACTGAGGCGGTAAAATAATAATAACCATCGCTATGACGATAAATGCAGGGGTCGGCCCGCTGTTCAATTAAAGGCGTTAACAATCGCATAAAAACTCCAGTGCGTTAGTCGTCTACAAAAATTTATTTGGCATTCACCAACTGAACTTTAGCTGTTGCCTGCTGAGGCTTTGGGGGCTCAATTTGGCCTGCCACCATGTCCTGATAAAAGTTGTCGGTGATTTTGTATTTGTACATCAGAAGGCCCATCAACAAATGGAAGAAGCCCGGGATCACCGACAACATCAGCGCTATACCCAATAAGCTGAATTCGCTTTGCGCCTGATCGGGTTGATAATCAAAAAAGGTTAATAAGCTACCGACGACAAAACCCGCTATGCCCATGCCTGCTTTCTGGCAAAATGAGATACCACCAAAGGCTAAACCTGATACCCGTTGACCCGTTTTGTGTTCGCCATAATCCACGGCTTCGGCAATAGCCGACCAGAACACAGGCGCATGCAAATCCACCACAAAAGACAGCAAAAAATACAACACAAAAGCCAGCCAGATATCGCCAGGTTTCACCAGCACAAACAGCAGCACACTTAACACAGCCACCACAATCTGGCTGTGCCGGAACAGTTTAACTTTGCAATGATGTTTGGTGATCCAGGTGGACGCCACCATGGCAAGAATTGCAGCGACCACGCCGGTCGATAAAAAGGCGGAGAGCAGTGCGGCATCACCCCCCAAATAATACTTAGCGTAATAGGCTGCCACTGAGCCACGAATGACATAACCAATAGTGCCTGTGACACAAACAGCACATAAAATCAGCCACTGATCATTTTTTAGTAAAAGTTTCAGCTGACTGAAAAAAGATTTGGTTTCCACCTGATGTTGCAAACGCTCAGTGGTATTAAAAAAGCAGAATAAAAACAATAAGCTGGCCATAGCGCCCATCAAGCCCATCGCAGCCTGATAACCAGAGGCTAGCTGGCCTTCGCCCCACTGCGCTGCGAGTACAGGCACAATAATAGTGACTAAAAAGGCCGCTATTTTGGCGAAAAATAAGCGGTAGCCATTGGCGGATAAACGCTCTTTTGGGCAGTCGGTCAAAACACCAATAATGGAAATATAGGGGATAGTGACAGCGGTAAACATCAGGGTGACGAAGATGTAAGTAGCATAAGCCCAGGCCAATTTGCCGTTGTAATCCAGATCCGGTGTCGAAAAGGTTAAAAATACCGAGATGCCAAATGGAATGGCCATAAAGAGGAAATATTGCCGGTAGCGGCCCCAGCGGGTGGTAAATTTATCAGTGATCATACCCATTAGAGGGTCTGTGACCGCATCAATCAGCCGCACCACCAGAAATAAAATCGCAACGTCTGCGGTTTTTAAGCCAAAGATATCAGTGTAAAAAAACGTGATGATCAGCATCATGGAAGAAATGACTACGTTGACCGCCATATCGCCGGCGCCAAAGCCAATTTTTTCCATGACAGATAGTTTATAACCTGCCATTCGACTCCCCTGTGGATTAGGTCAGTTTTATGCTCAGTTTTTCTCACCTGACCGCAAAGTCATGATGGATCCCGATGCTAAAACCTGTTTTATATTGTTTATGATCTTATAGTATTACTAATGGTTTGGGCTGACAAGTAAGAAAGTAGCTTGGTTTTTTCAGCCATTAATTAATATCTATCTGTTTGTTTTGTATAGTTATTTCATTGCTTGTTTTGCTGTGTTCAGCGCAATAACAGGCAGTAGTGTTTTTGCATTTTATTGCTTGCTGAGTTGAACTTATGCTATTTGTAATACAAATTCAACTAAAACAGGATGGACTGTATGGGAAAGCCTAAATCTTTGATCGCTCTGCTTGGATTGTCACTTTTTAGCGGCTGTATGCTTTATGTCACCTCGTTACAGGCTGAACAAGTTAGTATTCATGATCCTGTGCTGGCGAAAGAAAAGGGTCAGTATTTTTTATACAGCACTGGGCCAGGTATTACCTTTTACCAATCCAGTGACTTAAAAAACTGGCGTTTAGGTGGCCGCGTTTTTGCAGGTGAGCCGGTTTGGGCCAAATCTGTATCTCCAAGCTTTGATGGTCATATCTGGGCACCTGATATTTTTCAGCATCAGGGCAAGTTTTATCTGTATTACTCCATCTCCGCTTTTGGTAAAAACACCTCGGCTATAGGGGTCACAGTGAACACTACTTTGGACCCACAAGATCCAGCCTATCAATGGGTAGATCAGGGCATAGTGTTGCAGTCTGTACCACAACGGGATTTATGGAATGCGATAGACCCTGCCATCATTCTGGATGAACAAGGTGCGGCTTGGATGAGTTTTGGCTCCTTTTGGGGGGGGCTGAAGCTGGTCAAGCTGGATCAAACGCTGACCCGTATAGCGCAACCCGAACAATGGCATACGCTGGCTAAAGCAGAGCGACCTGCATTTTTGGATGATGCCGAACCAGGCCCGGCTGAGCTGGAGGCACCTTTTATCTATAAAAAAGACCAGTATTATTATCTCTTTGTTTCTTATGGCAAATGTTGTCGTGGTAAAGACAGCACTTACCATATGGTGGTTGGGCGTTCTCAAACCTTAACCGGGCCTTATCTGGATAAAAACGGTAAGGATTTAGCCGCAGGTGGTGGTTCTGTTTTATTGAAAGGCAACAAAGGCTGGCCGGGGTTAGGCCATAACTCTGTATATGCCATGGATGGTAAAGATTATCTGGTGTTTCATGCCTACGAAATGGCAGATAAAGGCCTGCAAAAATTGAAGATCACTGCATTGGAGTGGGATAACAAAGGCTGGCCTTTGGTGAATGAAAAAGACTGGTTGGGTTATCAGAGTGTGTTGGTTCATTAAATTCTGACGTCTGGCGGTAAAGGGTCTGCCTGTTGTTTTTTTATAGCCTTACCACTATAGTATTATTGTAATACAAATATAAGGCAAATAGACCAGACAGGGTTAGCTATGAAATTCAAGACAAAGCCTTTGCCCGGCTTTAACGGCTATCGTATTCCATTATTGTGCAGTGCTTTGAGCCTGCTGTTGGCTTGTTCGCCAGTCCAACCTCCCGAGACCCAAACAGAGTCTGCAGCTGAAGCAGCTGCAGCGCCAACCACAGAAGATCAAAGTTTTACCAATCCATTGTTTGCCAATGGTGCTGATCCCTGGCTGGAGTACTGGCAAGGCAATTATTACCTGACCACTACCACCTGGACTTCTCAGTTGGTGATGCGTAAATCGCCGACTCTGGCCGGTTTAGCCAGTGCTACACCAGTCCATATCTGGTCTGAAACCAATCCAAAAAGTTGCTGTAACTTCTGGGCTTTTGAATTTCATCGTTTGCAGGGGCCTGACGGTCCGCGCTGGTACATGATGTACACCTCCGGCAAGCAGGAAAACTTGGATGGTCAACATTTGTCTGTGCTCGAAAGTGCAGGCGACGACCCTATGGGGCCTTATCAATACAAAGGCTCGCCTATGCCTGATAGCTGGAATATCGACGGTAACTATCTGGAACATAATGGAAAATTGTATCTGTTGTGGTCCGAGTGGGTAGGGGATGAGCAGCTGAACTGGATAAGTGAAATGTCCAATCCCTGGACCTTAACAGGCGAGCGCATGGTGTTATCCCGCCCGTCTTTGCCATGGGAACAATCAGGTCGTAAGGTCAATGAAGGTCCTGAAGTGTTAAAACACCAGGGCCGTACCTTTGTGATTTATTCCGCCAGTTTTTGTGACACACCGGATTACAAGTTGGGGCTGTTGGAGTTAACAGGTGACAATCCAATGGATACCAAGTCCTGGACTAAGGCAAAACACCCTGTGTTTGAGCGTGGTAATGGCGTATTTGGTCCAGGTCATAATGGCTTTTTCACCTCGCCGGACGGCAGCGAAAATTGGTTGGTGTATCACGGCAATAATAAAGAAACCGATGGTTGTAGTGCGACTCGTTCGGTACGGGCTCAGCCTTTTAGCTATAAAGCCGATGGCACGCCGGATTTTGGTACTCCGGTGCCTGAAGGTCAAACCGTCGCTGCTCCATCCGGTGAAAATGGTCCTCTGACTGTAGTGCCTGAAGGCATAAAATGGCAGCTAATGAATCGTTCTAGTCAGCTTTGTCTGGTGTCCTCAGCACAAGGACCAACAGAACAGGTGTGCGATGAGCAGGGGTCTTGGATTATAGACCCGACCACTAAGGGACGTTACCGACTGGTTGATAGTGAAGGGCGCTTTCTTGGTGCAAATCGAGATTTATCGGCCTGGGTCAATCAGCCAAGTCAGCAGTGGCAGTTAAACGCTGGTCCAGATGGTTATTATCAGTTGCTTAACGCCGCAGATCAAAAGCCATTTACTATGACAAACTGCAAAGCAGAAGATGGAGCCTTATGTCAGGACTGGTTACTGCTGCCCACTGGTAATACGGTAGTGAGCAGCAGACAAAGTGGCAAGGTGCTGAGTACAGAGGATTGTACTGCCGGGAACAATACTTTGGTCACACAACAAAGCTGGAGCAAACAAGGCTGTCAGCAATGGACCTGGAAAGCCGGGCAAGCAGGTTATGTTCAGCTGCAAAATAGCCTGAACCCGGAACTTTGTCTGATAGTGAAAGACGATGCATTGGCACCTGGAGCTGATTTGGTATTGGGCAACTGTGCTACTAAATCCAGTCAGTGGGCTTTGCAATTGCTTGCTAATGGGGCCCTGTCTTTGTTATCCCAACATACAAAGCAGGTGGTTGACTTACCCAGTTGCAGTTTGTTCGAAGGGGTTGGGGTGAAACAAGCCCCAGAACAGTCTGATGCAATCTGTCAGCAATTTCAGCTCAGAACTGCAGACTAAACTAATTTGGGCCAGAGTAAAGGTAGGACTTCATTTTACTCTGGCCCGAATTCAGTTATTCCCTGAATTTAGACGAGACAGTATTCAGCTCCTGAGCCAGACCGCGAAGTTGGTCTGAAATATCAGCCACTGTACTTTGCACCTCAATAGTACGGCTAAATGAGTCGGCCATTTGATGGGTATTATCCAGCACCAAACTGGCGACCATAGTTTGCTCTTCTGTGGCTGTTGCTATTTGGGCATTGACCATATTAATTTTGTCAATTTCCTGATTAATCAGCTCAATAGAGCTACCTGCTTCGGCCGTCAACACCGCACTGTTATTGGCTTTGGTTACAGCCTGGTCCATCAGTCGGACTGCACTGTCGACGTTTTGCGTCAGCTTGCCTAACAAATCACGAATAGTAGTCACTGATGAGGCGGTGCGGGATGACAATAAACGCACTTCATCCGCTACTACGGCAAAACCACGACCTTGTTCACCAGCACGGGCTGCTTCGATAGCTGCATTGAGTGCCAGTAAGTTGGTTTGATCGGCAATATCGTTGATGCTTTTTAAAATACCGCCAACTTCCTGAGTTTGTTTGGCAAGGTCGGTGATCACACTACTGGTTTGAGCAATTTCTCCGGCCAAATCTTTGGAAGCCTGTACGGACGAGGTGGTTTTTTCATAACCTAGTTTGGCAAGGCGGCTGGCATCATTCGCGCTGCCGGAGGCGGCATTGGCCGATTGGCTGATATCTTTGACACTACTTTGCATCTCTTCCATCGAGTGAGAGACAGTGTCTGCATCATTTTTTTGCTGGCTGGTCATACTATCTAACTCACGCATGCCTTTGGCCAACTCGTCCGCTGTGCGGCTTACTGGGTCGACTAAGTGAGCTATGGCCACAAATGAGCTTTGCAGCAAAGCGATAAATTCGTTGAAGTTGCGGGCTACAGCTCCAAATTCATCCTCAGAGTCTATTGCAAGACGGCTGGATAACGAGCCTTTTCCTGACGCTAAAACCTGCAGTGAACTGGCCAGATTGTTGGCTGTTTTACTGATGTTGCGGCCTATCACATGACCGACAACTGCCATAATAATCAATAGGATAGTGCCACATAACACAATAATGAGTACTGAACGCTCTGACGAGGCTGACATACCTACCAGTATTTGCTGGAAGTTATCATCTGTTTGTTTTTGATAGGAAACAAAACCAGTTTTAGCTGTTTCATACAAAGCCGTTTTATTTTGAATAATGCTTTGTGCTGCACTCATATCCAAAGTGCCATCAATCATCGACTGCGCTATCTCTGCTGCAGCTGTGGCATAGGCGTTAAAATTCTTTTCCAGTGTTTCCAGTTGTTTCAGATTAGCGGTATCAAGTTTTTTAAGCTGAGCCAGATTAGTGACAACCCGCTCTTCAGTCGCTTTGGCTGTACTCAGGATGTCTGGATCAGACAAAGAAACCGACTGAGTAAAAAACTCTTCAACGGCATTAAATTCCACCACTATTTGAGAGGCGAGTTTGGAACTGTCATACATTTTATCTTTAATCAGCACAATGCTGTCGGCATTGCGGGCGGTAAAGTAAATGGACGACGTCAAAACTATCAGGAAAGCCAGAATTGCGATGGCAATAATAAGCCAGATTTTTTTTAATAAACTCAGGTATTTCAGCATAAGTAGTATCCAGAGTATGGCTTACAACAAAGGCAGGTGATGTGCTCACCTGCCTGCCAGGCTTTAGTTCAGTGTTAAAGCTACTTTGACATTACCAGTGACAGCGCCTGCACTGACATAACCAATAGCAGCAGGATTTTTGGCTACCGAATCCAGTACTTCCTGTTCAGATGCCATTTCTTTCGGTGGTGTTCCTTTCCCTGTGAATACCAGTTTAGACCAATAGGCTTTCATCTGGCTGGAAGAACGCCCCAAAGCTTTTTGGTCGAAATCAGCACGAATTGCAACACTTTCGGCCAGATTAACAGGTTCAGCCGCTTTGCCATCAGTAAAACTTTTAGCACGGCCGGTAAATATTTTATTGATATCATCCTGAGACAAAGCTGCTGCATTGGATGGGTGAACAATCACTGCAACATTAGCAGACAACATAAAGCTCATCGTCAGAACAGGAATTAAGAGTAATTTTTTTAACATGATTGGATTCCTTAAAACACCAGATCTACGCCAACAACCAGTACGCTGTCTTTACGGTCAGCTGTTTTATTGTCTGCGTTGGTGTATTGAGCTTTAAATGCTGCTGAAGGGTGGAAGTCATAACGCACGCCGACGTTGATGATGTCGCGTTCCATCTCCAGACTGTTTACTAAACCGGCCACTGGCGCAAAAACAGGGGATGCAGCGGGTACGCCGGCATAAATATCTGTTTTTGCATTATTGTCTTCTTTTTCAAAAGAGACATAAGGAGTGATGTTGTCAAAACGATGACCTATAGAAACATAAAAGGATTCCTGGTCAGAAATAAATGAGTTATCTACTGTCGCTTTGGTGATTTCAGAAACGAACAACCAGTCATTTTTGTCGATGTTAAAACCAATACCGGCAAAAGAGCTGGATTCATCCACTATATCCAATTCGCCTGCCAGTGCACCTAAGCCAAAAGCTCTTAATTGTGCATATAAACCTGAACCTGGGATATCATCTGGATCAAAAAAATCTAGTTGATCTACATAAAACGTGGTTTTACCCACAAGGTAAGCGGCACGGAATGAATAGCCATCCTGACCCAGTTCCCAGGCAATACCTGTCACATTATCAATCTGCGCATCTGCTGCTGCATCACCAATAGCTGCATCGCCGTCATAGCTTCCGACAATTAACTGCAATGACGAGTCAAAATTACCTAAGGTGGTGGTGTGGTATAAAGATGCGCCTTCGATATTGTCAAAGCCTAAACCATAGACGCTTTGTGGTACGCGAGACCAGTCATAGGCATAACCTACATCACGGAAGTCGGAGTATTTATAAAAAGGAGTTCTTAAACGACCGGCATTAATACGCAAGCTGTCTGTTAAGTCGTAACTTAAAAAAGCCCATTCAAATTTAACATCCCAGTCGTCAGCGCCGCGGCCTAATAACTGAGCCGTCACTGAGAGTTTGTCGCCTAAGTCTGATTTCACTTGCAGTGCAGCTAAACTTTCGTTTTTAAAGCTGAAATCATCGTCGTAGCCATAGAGCTCGTCGTCGTTGCTCAATGCCATGCCGCCTTTGATTGAAGCAAAACCGTTAATGTCTACTGCGGCCTGGCTAGCACCGCAAAAAGACGCAGCTATAGTGGCTGCCAGCAATGTACGTTTTAACATAGGGTATCCTCATCAATTTTATAATGTATTGCGTGTTTCAAAGACTAAACAACGTTAGCTTTTTGAAAGATTTACTAGTCAACCTTGACTAAGTTTCTGTTTTCTATAAGGTGTACTGCTTTACATCTGGTCGGATGTCCCTGTCCGGGTCGACTGAGTCAATTTTGTCCCTTTTTATAATTGCATTAACTTTTGGCCTGTGAATTGTACAACCTGACGAATTGAATTACTATTTTTTTCAAATTTATCATATTTTCGCTTTCATCTCAGGTGGAAAAAAATCTGCACTCCGACTTTAAACATAGCTAAGAGCTCAGACTTAGTTGAGATTTTTGTTTGATTTACAACAGCTTTAGCTGAAGTTGTTGGCAGTTCTGCAGAGCAGGCAGAAACTGATGACTGGCGATGATAAGAATTTGCTGCGAACAGCGGCGACTCAAGATTTGAATCAGTTGAGCTGCTGTGGTTGGATCCAGACCAACCAAAGGCTCATCAAGTAGAAGAATTTGGTGGGGTTGTAACAGCAACCGTGCCAAAGCAATACGTCTGGCTTGTCCGCCAGAGACTGCAACCCCGTACTCCCCCAATTCAGTATCAAGCCCCAAAGGTAAAGTGTTCAGCCATTGCTCTAACTGAGTATCGGCTAAAACCTGTCGCAGTTCTTCATCACTGGCCTGCGGTTTTGCCAGACGTAGATTCGCAGCGAGCGACATATTAAATAAGCTAACCTGCTGCGACAGCAAACCTATGTGGTGCCGCAGTGTCGAGTCCTGATACAGCTGTAGCTCCTGCCCATTGAGCAGAATGCGGCCTGACGCAGGCTGCAGCCAGCCAGCCAGAGTACAGAGAAAAGTAGATTTCCCCACGCCTGATGGGCCTTGTAGCCATAACATCTCACCGCACTTTAACTGATAACTCACAGCAGATGTCTGCTGTACAGCGTCGGGATACGCCACACTCACTTGCTGCAGTTCAAGGGTTAAAGGCCCACTAAGATGGTGTAAAGAACCTTTTGGTACCTGAGGTTGTATCTGATCCAGCCGTTGTTTTGCCATCAGACTGTCGGCCAGGTGGCGGTACAAGGTTGCCAGGGGTAACCAAAGCTCTGTTAATGCCAAAGTTGACATCAACATAGCGACTAAAGCGGCAATACTGATTTGTTGCTGCTGCAGTAAAGGTAAAGCTGTCAGCAGCAGATGAAAAGTCATCAGTGCCAGAATACTCAAGAGTAAAAACTGACAACAGAGATCCAATACGCTCTGGCGCCATAGCAGTTTCTGATACTGCTGCTCTGTTTGTTGCCATTGCTGCTCTGCAGCAGCCCAGCCCTGATGCAGTTGCAACATGGTCAGGGCGGATAAAGGCTCCAGCAATTCCTGTCTGCGTTGTGATGCCACTTCGACTAAAGTACAAGCCCGGCTATACCCTAAAAGTACGGCGAATACAGGCACTAGCAGCAAGCCAAGCAGATAACAGAAAGCAAGTTGAGCCAGAGTGTTTTGCCAAAACCACAACGCAGTTAACCAGCCTGCGCTTATCAGACAAGCCCAGAATACCGGAGCTATCACACGCAAAGGCCATTGATCCAGCCGGTCTATATCGGTGATCAGTTTTTGTAACAGATCGGCTGATTTCGTATTGGGTTGAACTGCGCTGGCTAAAAAACGTCGCATAAACCACAGCCTTAGTTGTTGTAGCAACAGCAAGATAGCGTTGTGCGAGCTTAAGCGCTCAAAGTAGCGGCCCGCCGTGCGGCTGATGGCAAAAAAGCGAATAAGAGCGGCAGGGCCAAAGTAGTTAAAACTACCAGCACTTGCCAGTTGCAAACCAGCCAAAGCAGAGGCGGTAATAAACCAACCGGAGACAGTTAATAACCCCATAATACTTGCAAGGGTTAAAGCCCCTAAAGCCAGACTAAGTAACCACCAGCGCCAGTGTGGACGCATCAAAGCGGAGAGTTTCAGTTGATCTTTCATTGGCTTTCCTGCGCATAACTGGCCTGATAGAGCGGATGAGCCTGAATTTCTGTCACTGTGCCTTTGGCGACAATCTGTCCCTGTACAATAAGCCATACCTGATCCAGCCAGTCCAACTGCTGCAACTGATGAGTGGCCAGCAGCAGAGTTTTGCCGCGGCTTAACTGTTCAAGCTGCTGAAAATAATGCTGTTGTTGCTCTTTTGGTAGCATGGAGGCTGGCTCATCCAACAACCAACACCAACTTTGTTTCAATAAAGCTCTGGCCAGCGCCAGGCGTTGTAATTGCCCCCCCGACAAGCCAATACCACTCTCGGCAAGTACAGTGTCCAGTCCGGCAGGTAAGGCAAAAACAGAGTCTGCACACAAAGCTTGTTGTAGCACCAGTTTAAGCTCAGCTTCTGTGGCGCTTGGTTTAGCCACTAATAAATTGCTGCGCAAGCTGCCACTTAGCCACTGACTTTGTTGAGATAAATACACCAGTTGTTGTCGCCACTGGGTTAGATTCAGATCAGTTAAGTTCTGATCGCCAATCTTGATCTGTCCTTGCGCCGGTTGCTGAAAGCCCAATAAAGACTCAAGCACACTGGTTTTTCCCGCACCACTTGGCCCAGTTAAAGCTATACGTTGCGCCGGTAATACCCTGGCCTGAATATCTGTCAATAATGCAGCCCTGTGCTCTGATCCTTGCAGGCTAAACTGCTGAAATTCAATGCAGACAGCTTCTGTCGGGGCTGGAGTGTCGCCGTCTTTGCAAAGAGGTAAAGTCCAGATCGGCGCCAGACTGGCAAAAGCGGCTTCGGCCTGAGCTTTGGCATGATAGTCTGAACCTAGCTGGCGCAGAGGTGCATAAAACTCTGGTGCCATTAATAAAATAAACAGGGCGGGTTGGTAAGAGACAGGGATCTCTGCTTTGGCCCATGGCAACTCGCCTAATAAGCCTAACCCCAGATACAAAGCCACTAAGGCTATGGCTAAAGAGGCAAATAATTCCAGTACAGCGCCTGATAAAAAAGCTTTGCTCAGGACAGACATAGTGCGTTTTCTATACTCTTCACTGGCATTATTCAGCCGGTTTAACACCTGAGGTTCAGCCTGTAATTGACGGATAGTTGCAGCGCCACGCAAAAATTCCAGAAAACGTCCGCCCAATAAACCTAAAGCCTGAACTTGCTGCTGACTGGCTTGTGCAGCTTTTTTACCCAGTAAAATCATAAAAAGTGGGATAAGAGGGGCCGTGGCCAATAACAGTAGCGCTGCCAACAGACTTTGAGTGGCTACAGCAACAGAGATAAATAAAGGGCAAAGCACAACCAGATAAAGCTGTGGATAATAGCGGCTGATATAAGGGTCAAGCGCATCTACTTGTTCCAGTAGCCGGGTGGATAAATCGCCGTCAGAGGCGATACGTTGGCGCAGTGGCCCGGCTTGACTAATAAGTTGAAGTAATTGGTGCCGAACAGATGTACGTATGTTCTGACTGGCAGAGAGGCCAAGCAGATCTTTAGCCGCCAATAACAAAGGACGTAGCAGCCACAGTACTAAAATATGCAGCAGCAAAGAGCTTGGGATTGGTTGCTGATGTAAAGCCAAATCACATAAGGTCGCCAGCAGCCAGCACTGCCAAATCATCAGTAATGAAGCCGTTGCACCCAGCGCTATGGCCAGGTGCAAACGGCTTTTTTCTGACTGGACTATTTGCCTTAAAGACAACACAGGCGTCAAATCCTTAGTTACTCTGATGGCTCGTTCTCTTCACCAGGGTAGCCATTAAATTCCAGCCACATCGCATTGATAATGCCAAAAGAGCAGGCCAGTAACACGCCTAAAATCCAGGTGAAATACCACATAAACTGCTCCTTAATACAATGAATGAGTGTTGCTGCTGATGGAGTTACGGTTTAAGCGGCCCCACATTTTCCAGTAACACCAGGCTGTGTAGCCCAGAATGATAGGTACAAAAATACAGGCCACCACAAACATGATTTTTAAGGTCAGTTCGCTGGAGGTTGCATCCCACATCGTCAGGCTATGGTTTGGCATGCTGCTGGATGGCATGATAAAAGGAAACATTGACACGCCAGCCGTCATAATCACGCCTACAATGGCGAGCGAAGAAGCGACAAAAGCCTGCCAGCCTTTCGCCAGTTTGCTACAAAGCGCAGATACCAGGAACGCTGCTATGCCCAGCAAAGGGAAAATCCATAACACTGGGTAACTCTCATAATTGCTTAGCCAGGCACCGCTACTGACTTCCACTGTTTTTGTTACCGCACTATTAATAGCATTGCTGTCAATGACGCTGGTCACTTTATAGCCCATACCAGCGGAAGCCAGCCAGACACCTGCAGCGATAAACAGCACCGCAGCTAAGCTCGCACTGATCAAGGACACAGCCTCAGCTCTTTGACGCAGTGGCGCTTCGGTTTTCATTTGTAGATAACAAGCGCCCTGGTTGATAAACATCAGCAGACTAAATACCCCCACTAACAAAGCAAAGGGGTTTAATAAGGCCCAGAATGAGCCTGTGTAGTAAATCCGCAGCAGTTCGTCAAAGTGAAAAGGTACACCTTGCAGCAAGTTGCCAAAGGCTACACCAAAGATAATGGGGGGTATGGCTGAGCCTGCAGTGAGAGCCCAGTCCCAGTTGCTACGCCATTTAGCATTATCCAGTTTAGAGCGGTAATCAAAACCAATAGGACGCAGGAATAAAGCGGCCAGCGTTAGCATCATCGCCAGATAAAAACCACTGAAGGCTGTGGCATAAACAGGAGGCCAAGCAGCAAATAAAGCACCACCAGCAGTAATAAGCCAAACCTGATTACCATCCCAGTGTGGTGCAACTGCGTTGATCAAAATACGGCGCTCTGTGTCGTCGCGGCCTATCACTTTTAACAGAGCACCGACACCCATATCAAAACCATCTGTAATGGTAAAACCAATCAGCAAGACGCCAACCAATAACCACCAGATAAAGCGTAAAAATTCATAATCCATATTAAACCTCCCGGGCCTGTTCGCCGTGATACTTGCCGGTATGGATAGACGCAGGGCCTTTGCGGGCGAAATGCTGCATCAACCAGACTTCGATGATCAGAAAGACTGTATAAAGCGCGGTGATAGCCAATAAGCTGATCCAAATTTCTGTGGCGCTTAACTGGGAGGCCGCTAAATGAGTCGGCAGAATTTCACCTACAGCCCATGGCTGACGGCCATATTCAGCGACAAACCAACCGGCCTCACAAGCAATCCAGGGCAGTGGTAAAGAAAACAGCGCAGCTTTAAGTAACCAACGTGGTTTTTCCGGCGTCCTTTTGGCACTGTGATAAAAAGACAGGGCAAACACCAGCAGCATGATAAAGCCTGCGGCCACCATCACACGGAAGGACCAGAACAAGGGTGCTACTTTAGGTATGCTGTTTTGCACCGCTTGTTCCACCTGCTCTGCAGTGGCATTAACCGGGTCATCTGTGTAGGCCATCAGCAATAAGCCATAACCTAAGTCATTTTTTACCGCATCAAAAGCCGCGATGTTTTCAGGTGTTTTTTCACCCGCGCGCAGTTTTTTCAACAAGCCATAAGCGGTTTGGCCATTGATAATACGTTGACGATGAATTTCTTTCAGCTCTGCAAGCCCCGCCACTTCTTTATCCAAAGACCGGGTGGCTATCAGGCCCATAGCGCCTGGAATTTTCAGCGCATAGTCTGTGGTTTGAGTTTCTTCGTTTGGAATACCGAATAGAGTGAAATCTGCTGGTGCTTCGTGGGTTTTCCATTCAGCTTCTACTGCAGCCAATTTCACTTTTTGTACATCACCTAACTCATAACCAGATTCGTCACCTAACACAATGACAGACAAAGCGCTGGCTAAACCAAAAGCTGAAGCGATGGCAAAACTACGGCGGGCAAAAGCTAAGTCGCGGCCTTTGAGCATATACCAAGCCGAAATGGCCAGTACAAACATGGCGCCTGTGACATAACCAGCAGAGACAGTATGAACAAACTTCACCTGTGCGACAGGGTTAAACACGACTTCACTGAAGCTGACCATTTCCATACGCATGGTTTCGAAATTAAATTCTGCGCCGACCGGATGTTGCATCCAGCCATTGGCGATTAAAATCCACAGCGCTGATAAGTTCGAGGCTAAAGCGACCAGCCAGGTGACGGCTAAGTGCTGTACTTTACTTAGTCTGTCCCACCCAAAAAAGAACAAACCGACTAAGGTAGACTCAAGGAAAAATGCCATCAGGCCTTCAATGGCCAGAGGTGCACCAAAAATGTCACCGACATAATGTGAATAATAGGACCAGTTAGTGCCAAACTGGAATTCCATCGCTATACCAGTGGTTACACCTAAAGCGAAGTTAATGGCAAACAGTTTGCCCCAGAATTTAGTCATGTCGCGGTAAATTTCTTTACCCGTCATCACATAGACTGACTCCATGATAGCCAGCAAGAAGGTCATACCCAAAGTTAAGGGTACAAATAAGAAGTGGTACATTGCCGTAGCGGCAAACTGTAACCTTGAGAGTTCTACAACATCCATTCGGATTGCTCCTCCATATGGAACTGTGGGTCTGGGCCGTTATTTTGCTTAAAGCTCCAGTCAGTAGCTAAAACTCATACATCAGAATGAGTGAAGGCTAAATTACGCCTTTTGTTGTTGGCTGGTGTTGATGCCGATCAAGAAAAATCAATGCTTCAGTTCAAATCCTGGAGAATTTGATAAAAATCGCATCAGTTATTCTGTTACCATCAAATTCCATATCAGGGGGGTGAAGGCATTAAAGATGAAAATTTTAGTGATTGGTGCGGGCTGGTTAGGGACTCAACTGGCGACTCAGTTAAAAGCCGATGGCCACGAGTTATGGCTCAGTAGCCGCAGTGCAAGCAAGTCTTCTGTGGTGGCAGAACAGTTTGGTCATTTTGTGCTGGATTTAGCACAATCTGTGCGGCCTACTGCTGAGTTGGCGTCTTTATTCAAAGATGCTCTGATCCTTTGTACTGTGCCTGCCAGCCGCTCTGATGGTGAGGGTTATATAAGAGCGCTGACTCAGTTAGCGACTTTGATGAAACAGTTAGGTGCTGCAGCTTGTATTCATTTAAGCAGTACTGGTATTTATGAAGGTTTGACAGGCAATGTGGATGAGAAAAGTCAGCTACAACTCGCGGATCCCCGTATTGCATTGCTGGATACTGGTGAGAAATTACTAGCAGCGGCTGTGCCATGTTGTACGTTACGTTTGGCTGGTTTAATTGGTCCTGGCCGTCATCCGGCGCGGTTTTTATCCGGCAAGCAAGCGGGCGCCGCTGACGTGGCTGTGAATATGGTGCATAGCAGCGATATCTGCACTGCTGTTTCTGCCATAGTTCAGCAGCAGTTATGGCCAGAGCTGTTTAACTTATCCTGCCCTGAATTTTGCTCAAAGGCAGAGTTTTACTTAACGGCTTGTGAACTGGCCTCCTTGCCAGCTCCGCTATTTGAGCCGAATAGTACAGCAACTCCAAGTCGCAGAGTGCTCAGCGCTAAATCTCAGACTATTACTGGTTTTCACTACCAATTTGAATCAGCGTTGGCGGCTTTACCTTTTTGCAGCTGAGCTGAACTCTAAACTTCTGTAGCCGGGTAACCGGCTTCATCCAGCGCTGCAATAATCTCCTCTGCTGCTAATATGCTCTCTACACTGACCTGTTGCTGTGCTAAGTCTACTGTCACTTTGGCATCGTTCTGTAGCGCTGCTATCGCTTTATTGACCATACTGATGCAGTGATTGCAAGTCATACCCCTAACTTTCAATTGAACTTTCATTTTATCTTTCCTCTTTAGTGAATGGGGGGGCCACCATGATCTAAGTTTGACCTGTGGTAAGGTCAACTACTATTTTTTATTTTTTGGGTTGACCTTACCCTGATGGCAAGCTTTAGCCTTATTGCTATCGGGTCATTGCACCTTTTTTATCCGGAGTCATGGTATGTCTGAGCAGATCCAACTGAACATCAACGGAATGAGCTGTGCTTCCTGTGTGGGGCGTATTGAAAAAGCTTTAGCCAAAGTGACAGGTGTTGAACAAGTGAGTGTCAATCTGGCCAGTGAAACGGCCACAGTCAGTGGCTTGTCTGTGTCAACTGACTTACTGCTAGCGGCGGTGGAGAAAGCCGGTTATCAGGCCAGTCTGCCAGAAAAAAAGATCCAGGCCAAACAGAAGCAGACTGCTTTTTATCAGCAGGAATGGTGGCCTGTGCTCGCAAGCATGGTACTGACCTTACCTTTAGTAGTGCCTATGGTTGGTTTACTTTTTGATCAGGACTGGATGCTGGCTGCGTTTTGGCAATGGCTGCTGGCTACACCAGTACAGTTTTATTTTGGTGCACGTTTTTATAAAGCGGGCTGGGCAGCAGTGAAAGCTGGCAGTGGCAATATGGATTTATTGGTGGCTATAGGCACCAGTGCTGCATATGGCTTGTCCCTGTATTTGTGGTGGAGTTTTACTGCGCTGCATGGACAACACGGCGCGCCTCATCTGTATTTTGAAAGTAGCAGCGCGGTTCTGACTCTGGTGCTGTTGGGTAAATATCTGGAACACAAAGCAAAAAAACGTACCACTGATGCACTAAGAGCACTGGAAAACTTAAAACCTGCAATAGCCACTGTGTTTCAAAATGGACTCTGGCTAGACGTTAAAGCAGAAACTGTGCAAAAAGGCGATTTGGTATTGGTCAAGCCTGGCGAGCGCGTTCCGGTGGATGCGGTGGTGGAGCAAGGCCAAAGCCATGTCGATGAGGCCTTGATTAGCGGCGAGTCTGTGCCTGTCAGTAAAAAGCCGGCTGATAAAGTCACAGGGGGCTCTGTTAATCTGGATGGCGTATTGCAAATCCGGGCTACCGCAGTGGGTGCTGAATCGACCCTGTCCCGCATTATTCAACTGGTAGAGCAGGCGCAGGGAGCCAAGGCTCCAGTGCAGGCTTTAGTCGATAAAATCAGCGCTATTTTTGTGCCAGTGGTTTTACTGATAGCCCTGGCGACCCTGGTCGGTTGGGGTCTGCTGACAGACAACTGGGTGACGGGTATTTTAAATGCAGTTGCTGTATTAGTCATTGCTTGTCCTTGCGCTCTGGGATTAGCAACACCAGCAGCTATCATGGCAGGCACAGGTTCAGCCGCGCGTTCAGGTATTTTGATCAAGGATGCGATAGCGCTGGAGCAGGCGAAAGCTGTGACTTTGGTCGTGTTTGACAAAACCGGCACCTTAACTCAGGGCAAAGCTGTGTTGCAGCAAGTCAGCAATCTGGCTGATGAACCTGATGCATTACTATGGGCTGCCTCATTGCAGCAACACAGCGAACATCCCCTGGCTAAAGCTGTAGTGAGTTATGCCACAGCGCATCAGGTGGCCGCTTTGGAGGTGACTGAGTTTCAGGTGATCGCAGGCAAAGGGGTGCAAGGCAAAGTACAAGGGCGCAACCTGATTCTTGGCAGTAGTCACTGGATGCAGCTGTTGGGCTTAGAGTTGCCAGTGGATCAGATTAAAACCAGTGGCGCTTCCGTGTCCTGGTTAGCTGAGCAACAAGCTAACGACAGGTATAAGTTAGTCGCACTGTTTTGTTTTACCGACGAATTAAAGCCTGATGCAGTGCAAGCTGTGAATTTGTTAAAGCAACAAGCTATTGCTGTCGCCATGCTGACAGGTGACAGTAAACAAAGTGCGGCACTCATAGCGCAGCAGCTGGATTTAACTGACTGGAAGGCAGAGGTGTTACCGGCAGACAAAGCTGCGGCCATTCAGAACTGGCAGCAGCAGGGTTATCGGGTGGCTATGGTTGGCGATGGTATTAATGATGCCCCAGCTTTGGCCCAGGCGGATTTAGGTATAGCGATGGCTAGTGGCACTGAAGTGGCGGTCAGTGCTTCGGCTATGACCCTAATGCGCAGTAAGCCCTCTCTGGTGAGTGCAGCGTTGCAGATAGCGCGGCTGAGCTACCGTAAAATTCAGCAAAATCTGTTTTGGGCTTTTATTTTTAATGTCATTGGTATCCCTTTGGCCGCTTTGGGTTATTTAAATCCGGTTATTGCTGGAGCTGCTATGGCGTGCAGCAGTTTATTTGTCATTAGCAATGCCTTGCTGTTACAGCGTTGGAGAGCTCAGGAGTAAAATGATGACAACTTTAGTGACCATAGGCCAGGCGGCTAAACAGACCGGACTTTCTGCCAAAATGATCCGGCATTATGAAGAAGCGGGTTTGCTTAAAAAAGCCCACAGGACAGATGCCGGGTACCGCTTCTATAACAGTCAACAGCTGCAACAACTGAGTTTTATTAAACAAGCCCGCACTTTGGGTTTTTCTATAGCTCAGGTTAGTTCTTTGCTGGATTTATGGCGAAATCCACAGCGCAGCAGCAAAGAGGTCAAACAATTGGCCGAACAGCATCTGGATGAAATTAAACAAAAAGTCGCCGAGCTGCAGCAGATGCAAAAGGTATTACAGCAATTGGCGGATAGCTGTTGCGGGGATGATCAACCTCAGTGTGCCATTCTGGATGGCCTGCAAAAATGAACTTCAGAAGGCTATAAAAGAAGATCCCGGCAAAACCGGGATCTTCACCTAAAAGCCCAGGGATTAAGGCTGATAAGAGGTTGTTAACGTCAGACCAGAGACCGCAGTGTAACCACGGATACCAATATGGTAAGTGGCTGAGACAGGGTTATTAAAGGTACAGCTTTCCGTATTGCCATTGAGATATGGACGGCAATCATAGCTTGACGTAGTAGGTTGTGAGCCACGACGTACATAGAGATCGGCATCACCTGTACCGCCAGAGGTATTGACTGTCAGTACACTCATACCAGCAGGTACTACTACTGTGTAATATTTCCAGGAATTACGGGCCACGGAGATGTTGTTTACAGTTGAAGTTGCGCCAGTACCACCGCCGCCACCAGTACCAGAGGCTGCAGCTACAGCAGCTGCTGCATCAACAATACCAGTGCCACAACTGGTGCAAGTCGCAGGGAAAGAACGGGTGGTGGTTTTCAGGATGGTTTCGATTTCATCCGGCGTCGCTGCTGGTTTTTTCTGCGCTATTAACGCGGCAACACCAGCCACGTGAGGAGCTGCCATTGAGGTGCCCTGACTGTAACCATAGCTGTCTGAACCCGGTGTAGTAGTACCAGTGTTGTAAGTCGACAGAATACCATTTGGATCATTAGCCGAGTTCATCGCGCCACCAGGTGCAGCGACATCAATTGAGGTACCGTAGTTTGAGTAGTATGCACGACCACCGCTGCGATTGGTGGAGGCTACGTTCACTACACCAGCGCAGTTACCTGGGTTGAAGTTATTGGCGTTACCATTGTCGTTCCCTGATGCAATGACAACCACTGTGCCACGTGAGCGGGCTGAATTAATAGCAGCCTGGGTGGTAGAGTCACAAGCACCTGAACCACCTAAACTCATGTTGATCACTTTGGCCGGGTTAGCGTTCGCCGGAACCCCTGACACTGTGCCACCTGAAGCCCAGATAATACCGTCTGCTATATCTGAGGTATAACCACCACATTTACCCAGTACACGCACTGGTACGACTTTAGCGCCGTAAGCTACACCTGCTACACCTGAACCGTTATTGGTCACTGCAGCTACTGTACCTGCGACGTGTGTGCCGTGCCATGAGGAGTCCTGCGCAGAGTGAGTACCACCACATTCGTTGGCTAAAATCCAGTCACCCGGATCCCGCGCATCAGAGTCACGGCCATTGCCATCGTTACCGACAAAGCTGTCAGAAATCATGTCATAGCCAGGCAGGATATTGGCGTTTAAGTCAGCATGTGGACGGTAACCTGTGTCTAACACAGCCACTACCACACCAGCACCTGTGGCGTTATCCCATGCAGTGTTTGCACGTAAACCGCCTGTAGATTCATAGTAATGCCATTGACTGGTGTACTGAGTATCGTTTGGTGCAGCAGCGATTTGTAACATGCGGTCTTCTTCAACCGATTCCACCATTGGATCCTGAGCGAGCAGTTCGATCGTACGGGCTGTTTCTGCTTTTGACAGACGGCGCTCTGCTTTGACCACATGACGGTTTGCTATAGCTAAAGATCGCACAAAGCTCATAGGCTCACCAGCACGGCTGGATAATTCGGAAGCGGCATGAGTTTTTAACTGACTGACTGAGTTTGCAGCCATGCCGGTTAAACCCTGAGCAGATAAAGTCGCTGCACTTTTGTATTTCACGATAAAACGAGTTGGTGGCTCAATAGCTTTGGTTTCGTTGATTTCTACAGTGATACCGGATTTTTGTGGTGCAGCCTGTACAGCAGTCGCCACCAGGGACAGCGCGGACAAAGTAAGCAATGAGACTTTGGATAAGTTAAATGTTTTATGTTGCATTTTGTTCTCTCAAATTATTGTTATGTGAATTGCCTCATCCATGGAAACCCTGTCCCTTATTTAGTTAATGTGTTGGGCAGGCATCAGGATGATTGGTCAATAATTTGTTAATGTAAATAGGTTTGTATTTATCAAATTTAATCTTTTGTTTTCATTTTTTCGGTTTTATCAAGGTTTTATGCGATGAATAGTATTCTGGGAGCGGCTAAAATGCTGGAGTTGATTACATTTGGTAACAAGTGTGTATTTATTGAAAGTGTTATAACTTATGTTAAAAAGATATAAGAAGTGACGTTTTATTTGCAAGAACAGTATTGTGTGGGTGCGTTATGAACTGGAGGTCGAGGAGTCAGAGGTAGCGAAGCCCTTTTTCCGGACTTCGCCATGTATCTTAATGATGAGCGTGTGAGTTGGGTTTTCTTACTTTCAAGGCGTCAGTACTGTCTGTAGTGTCTGATAGCGCTGAAGTTGCCAGTGGTACTTCTCCTGTCCATTCCTGAGCTATAGTACCGGCTGGATGTTGATACCAGCCCGGGTCTTTGTAATCACCGGCGGGCTGGTCTTTACGGACTTTAAATACGCTGAACATACCGCCCATTTCTACGGAACCAAAAGGCCCATCACCCGACATCATGGGTAAGGTATTGGCAGGCAGCGGCATTTTCATTTCAGTCATATCTGCCATACCACGTTCACCCATCACCATGTAATCCGGCACCAGTTTGTTGATTTTTTGCATCAAACCACTGTGATCCACCCCAATCAGCGTCGGTACGTCATGACCCATCGCATTCATCGTATGATGCGATTTGTGGCAATGGAAAGCCCAGTCACCTTCTTCGTCCGCCAGTAATTCAATTTGTCGCATCTGGCCAACAGCCACATCTGTGGTGACTTCAGGCCAGCGGGCAGAAGGCGGCACAGGACCACCGTCTGTGCCTGTGACAGTAAACTCATGGCCATGAATATGAATAGGGTGATTGGTCATGGTCAGATTGCCCACCCGGATCCTGACTTTATCGTTTTTACGCACCACCAGAGGATCGATTCCGGGGAAGACACGACTGTTCCAGGTCCAGAGATTAAAGTCGGTCATAGTCATGATTTTTGGCGTGGCACTGCCGGGCTCTATATCGTAAGCGTTCAGCAGAAAACAGAAATCGCGGTCCACTTCGTCAATATGCGGATGGTCCTCTTTTGGATGAGTGATCCACATGCCCATCATGCCCATCGCCATTTGTACCATCTCGTCGGCATGAGGGTGATACATAAAAGTACCGGGGCGGCGGGCGATGAACTCATACATAAAAGTTTTACCGGGCTTGATGGCGCGCTGATTTAAGCCAGCGACTCCATCCATACCATTAGGTAAACGCTGACCATGCCAGTGGATAGAGGTATGTTCGGGTAACTTGTTGGTGACAAAAATCCGCACTCTGTCGCCTTCCACCACTTCAATAGTAGGGCCTGGCGACTGGCCGTTATAACCCCATAAATGCGCTTTCATCCCAGGTGCCAGTTCACGCACTACAGGCTCTGCCACCAGATGAAATTCTTTTACGCCATTATTCATCCGCCACGGCAAAGTCCAGCCGTTTAGCGTGACAACAGGTTTATAGGGCCTGCCAGTGTTGGGTTCTAAGGGATCCATAGTGTCAGCGGATTGCTGGATCACAGGTTCAGGCAAAGCAGCCATTGAGCTTTTGCTGACTGCGGCTACACCTACAGCAGCTGTAATAGCACCGACTTTTTTTAATAAATCACGACGGGTTAGCATCACATTCTCCTGTTAATGACCAGCTGCGCCAGCTGAGGGGGTTGTTGTATCTGTTGCCGCAGGTAGCTGTAATGTTGGACTGCCCCACAGCGCTTGTTGCAGCGCCAGTTGTGAGAGATAAAAATCGCGTTGGGCTGTCATTTGTCCTGTCACAGTACTGACCTGCGCCTGAGTGTCGGCAATCAGTTCAAATACACCAATCAGCATGCCGTTATACCGCAGTACATTTTGCTGATTAATTTTCTGTGCCAGTGGCACTAACTGGTCCTGATAATGCCGGGCAACCTGATAGGAATGCTGCTGCAGGCTGTAAGCCTGACGTACTTCAGACAAGGCTTTTTGTTCCAGAGCCTTGGCTTGCCACCAGGCTTGCTGATATTGGGCCTGAGCTTTGTTGACACGCTCTGCGCCAGAGTCAAACAAGGGTAATTCAATGCCTAAAGCCACTTCACGTTCTGCACTGTGTTGCACCGATCCTGCAATTTCACCAGATAAACCGCGGACAAAACGACTGTTCTCATTTTGCTCAAGTTGTAGCTGTAGTTGTTTTAATCTGACTTTAGCTTGTTGCAGATCCAATCGTTGTTCCAGCGCTTGTTGTTCTAACTGATGTTGTGGTTGCATTTCTGCTGGAATAGCAGGCAGATAAGCAGGTAACTGCAAGGACACTGCAGAGTCAGACAGACCAAGCGCAAGCAGGAGGCGCTCGCGACTTTGGAGTTGCTGTTGCTGCGCTGTTGCCAGTTGCAGACGAATTTCTGCGGCAAACTTTTGTTGGCGTGCGTGCTGCAGTTCACTGTAGTTGCCGACCTGATACATGCGACTGGCCAGTTCAGCCGAGGCGTCTATTGCTTCCTGTACTGTCTGCAAATAACTAAAACGCTGTTGTGCCACCACGGCTTCGATAAAAGCGCTACGACTTTGGCTTAACAATTCCTGCAACTGAAGAGCCACCTGCTGTTGCTGTTGCCTAGCCTGTTGTTCTGCTATGGCCTGATTGGATTTGAAAAATAGAAAGCCAAATAAGTCAAAAGAGAAATCAAGTTCTGTGTTATAGCCTTCTTCTTCGCGGCTGCGGATCACTCTCAGGCCCGGATTAGGTAACAAACCCGCCTGAGCCAATTCTGCTCTGCTGATGTCCAAAGATGACAAACCCGCCAGAAACTCAGGGTTGTTTAGTACCGCGATACGACTGACGTTTTGCAATGACAAAGGCCCGGCTAATAGTCGTTCCACTTCCTGTTCAGTCTCTGCTCTTAACGCCGGGTCTACCGGAGCTAAAGTCAGCTGTTGCCGTTCTACTTGTTGTCTCAGTGCATTGTTTTGTTGTAGCTGAGAGGTCCCGGCACAAGCGCTCAGTAAAACCAGCGCGGCCAAGGGCGATAATTTAGTGATGATGCTCATGCTGATCTCCTGCTGCTGGTTTTGGTGCTGTCTGCTTGGAAGTTGCATGGTCCGAATGCTGCGAGTGATCCATGGCTGGTTCAGCCTTATGTCCGCTGTGGCCCGAATGCTGCGAGTGGTCTATAACGGGTTCAGCCTTATGTCCGCCGTGGCTCGAATGCTGCGAGTGGTCCATAGCGGGCTCAGCCATATGTCCGCCGTGGCCCGAATGCTGGGAGTGATCCATGTCGGGTTCAGCCTTATGTCCGCTGTGGCCCGAATGCTGGGAGTGATCCATCGCAGGTTCAGCGTCATGTCCGGCATGGCCCGAATGCTTCGAGTGATCCATAGCAGCATGACCACCAGCTTCCCGCATATTAAATTGCCAGCCACCCAGTTCTGCTACTTTTTTATTAGCCTGGATCCAGCCAGATGTTTTTTCTTCAGAGCTGATGAACAGTGGAGGCAATTGTTGTAACACTGATGCCTCTGATGACGCGAAAGATGAACCAGAGTTGGTTACCAATAAAACGCAGGCACAACGAAGTGCTTTGTTTTTAACAGAATACATAAGAAAACCTGTTTTAAACTGAAAAACTATTGAGAAAAGGCCTGATGTAGAGCCTTGACCTGCTAAAACCTATGATCAGCTGTATAAACGAGGCGGGCGTTCCAGACCAGAACTAGTTAAAGGGAATACGAAAGATGTTGAACTGAGGATCCGTTCGGTTTGATTTTTTTCAGGCGCTATCCCGGATGGCTCCATCATCAAGACGGCAGAAGCACAACTGATAGCGCAGCCTGAGCAGGAGCTTTGATGCCCGGCATGGGTGAGGTCTGCGTCTGAGGTATCCCCACAAAAATATGAGTGAAATCATAGAGGTGATACAAAAAATTAAGTAAGTGAGAACATTCATGGTGTTCGGTGATCAGATCTATCGCCAAACAAACCTACCAAGGAAGCACCATG